>Ga0180438_10004777_pt1 | contig 19282 bp, 17 predicted proteins | sample SS_ome_12_FD_132455 | JGI IMG/M metagenome (GOLD analysis project Ga0180438, IMG submission 132455) | Hypersaline lake sediment archaeal communities from the Salton Sea, California, USA - SS_3_D_2 metaG | ecosystem: Environmental > Aquatic > Non-marine Saline and Alkaline > Hypersaline >...
ATCCCTCCTGGAGAAGTTCATTGGAGAGGAAATTCCGGCACAAGCCCGCAACATTATGGCGGCAGCTCCCAAGGAAGACTCGCCACCAGGCGGGCCCAAGATTTCCGACGACCTTAGACGAACGGTCCTGGAATACGCCCTGAGAGATACGCGAGAGAATGCGATCCTCGCCCTAACGAGATTGCGGGCCGAATCGGCGATGGCACTGCTAGAGGAGGAGTACCTCAGCGACGACCCGCGCAGACGTATCGTCGCCGCAGTCGCGCTCTACTATCTGGGCGATGAGACAGGTCTCGACCTGTTGCGTAAGTTCACCCAACACGACGAGCGCAGCGTGCCTGAGATCAACGATCTGTACATGATGCAGGGGATGACCGCTGACTTCCAACGCGCGATCCGCTACCTGCGCTCCCCTCGGACCGACGCCTTGTTCCTCGAGCGGATCCGGAACGGATTCGGAGACGGTGACTATAACCTCGCAGGCGATTTCGCGTTCGCCAAGGACCATGAGGCGGAACTCTTGCCTCTCCTTGTCGACTACCTGGAAAGCACGGACAGAGAGGCGCGCCACGAGGCGTACTATGCTCTTAACGCAATCACCGGCTCAAATTTCGGGTTTGATTACAGGCAACTTGCGGGCCAACAACCAAAGGTCGTGGCGGAATGGCGCGACTACGTGAACAGTTACCTCGCAAATCAAACCGGTGACGAGGATTCGGCCAACGAGTGAACTGCCGTCGAATCTTGCAGAATCTGGCAAGAAACATCCGGCGAAACAGCAGCCTACCTGCCGATGAAAGTGTCTAGAGCGTGTCCCTGTGGTCAAGCCACCCCTTAGCCCGGTCGACGGCGCGGTGCCAGTCGGCGAGGAGGGAGTTTCTGCTAGCGGCATCGATTTCCGGAGTGTACTCGCGGTCCAACCGCCAGATCTTCTTGAGTTCGTCCGTTCCGGACCAGAAACCGGTGTAAAGTCCGGCAAGCATCGCGGCGCCCATAGCGGTAGTCTCGCGATTCTCCGGCACGACGACCGGAATCCCGAGCACGTCGCTTTGAAACTGCATCAGGAAACCATTCGCGGCAGCGCCGCCGTCCACACGCAGCGACTCGATCTTGCAGCCGGCATCGGTCTCCATGCAGTGGATGACATCCCGGCACTGGTACGCGATAGATTCCAACCCTGCGCGTACAATGTGCGCGCGACCGGCACCCCGTGTCAGCCCGCACAGAATCCCGCGTGCGTACATATCCCAATGCGGCGCTCCCAGACCGGTGAACGCCGGTACGAGATAGACACCGCCGTTGTCGTCGACGCATCGCGCCACGGTCTCGCTCTCTTCGGCGGTCGCGATGAGCCCAAGCTCGTCACGCAACCACTGGACAACCGCACCGCCCGTGAAAACGCTTCCCTCGAGCGCGTAGTGGACCTTGTCGCCGAGCCCCCACGCGACCGTGGCCAACAGGCCGGAACCGGAGTGCCGTCTCTGTTCCCCGGTGTTCATCAGGAGGAAACATCCCGTGCCGTAGGTTATCTTCACGTCGCCCGGTTCAAAACCGGTCTGCCCGAACAACGCTCCCTGCTGGTCGCCGACCACACCGGTGATCGGGATCTCGGCCCCGAGAAAACGGTCCGGGTACGTCAGGCCGAACTCCGCGCTGGAGCCTGATACGGTGGGCAAGACATCGGATGGGATCTGCAACGCCGCCAGCAGCTCTTCGTCCCAGCTGAGTGCGTTGATATCGAACAGCATGGTCCGAGACGCGTTCGACATGTCGGTCAGATGCTCTTTACCGCCGGTCAGATTGTAGATCAGCCAACTGTCAATTGTCCCAAAGGCGAGCCGACCCTGGTTGGCCAGGTCGCGCAGGTCCGGCACGTTCTCCAGCAGCCAAGTTATCTTCGGTCCCGAAAAGTACGCGTCCGGGACGAGTCCCGTTTTCTCGTTGATGACGTCGGTCAACCCGCGCTTTTTGAGCCGCTCGCATATTTCAGCCGTCCGACGGCACTGCCATACGATAGCGTTGTGCACGGGACGGCCCGTCTCGCGGTCCCACAGGACTGTGGTCTCGCGCTGGTTGGTGATACCGATACACTCGATCTCGCCGGTGTCCGCGCGCGCTTTCTCGAGCGCTTGCCGGGCCGACTCGCCGATCGTGTCGAAGATCTCCACCGGGTCGTGCTCAACCCAACCCGGTTTCGGGTATATCTGACGTATAGGCAGCGCCGCCTGGGAGACAACGCGACCGTCACGGTCGAACAGGAGCGCACGCGAACTCGTCGTACCCTGGTCCAACGCCATCACGTACCGCTTCTTCATTAGGGCAACCCTTCGAGCTGACTTAGAACGAAATCCCCGTCACTTCCAGGCCAGTTCCCGTACAATCGCAGCGTTCTCTTCGATCTGGTTCGAATATTTCGGGAACATACCGACAACCACCGCGTCGTCCGGTTTGCTGTTATCGATAACGTATCTGAACGCTTCGCGCAGATCTTCCGGCGTCTTGGCGTTGCGTCCCGCCCCGAGAATCTTGAAGACCAGGCACGGTTTGTCAGTCCGGCGCACAAAGGCGAGCATCCGGTCGCGGTCTTCCGCGTCGTACCGTTCCGGCTGGCGTTCCCCCGAGACAATCAGGCTGTCCCGCCAGCCGGGTGTGAGCTTGTACACGTTATACGCGCACGTCATGTAGAAATCTGCGCCCCAATCCTTCTCCTCGCACTCCATAAGCACTTCCGGCATGTGGCTTCCGAGCCCGACAGGCAGTCCGGTCTCGTGAAGGATGTCGAGATCCCCTCTGATCCGGTCAATCTGGCCGGTCTTCCAACAGTTGTCCGCTTGGGTGCCGTGCAGGTACAACGCTATAGGCCGGTTGGCGAGCGCGCTACGCGTAATAGCCCGCAGATCGGCGTATTCCGTTGCCGTCTGGCATATCCAGTTCATGGTGCCGCCCTCGTTACGGTACTCGCGCAGCATCCGGATAATGTGCCGGTCGCCTCGGAACTGGAACGTGTTGATACCGTTCCGTTCGCACTCGCGCAGAACCTCTTTCACCCGTTCGGTGGTGAAATAGTCCAACATTTCGGCGTCGAGATCGTCGGTCTGATGCGAGTGTCCGCTGATCGGGTTCCCCCCGATGATCAGTTTGGACACGCGTGTGCCGAAAAAATCGACTGTCGGTAACAGCTCATTCACTTCGCGTTCCTCGCTGCTAATTCACACTTTCTTGAGTCCCGCAGACCTCTGGATCGACCGACTACCGGTGCGTTTGTTCTATCACGTAACCGCAGCTCCTGTCAACGGGAATTGCGGAGCAAGAGGCGGACTGGTTGCGTGTAGCGGGGGAAACCTTTCTAGACAGAAAGGTTCTCCCCCACACCCCCTTCCAAAGACCTTTGCGTAACGCTGCCCGCCGGCACGGCGGGCAGCGCGGCACCGTACGGGCGGTTCCCGAACCGCCCGTACAGATTGAGCCACAGACACACGCGCAACTTCAACCGAGCCCAAAAGTTCTTGGAAGGGGTACGGGGATAACCTTCTTACCAAGAAGGTTTCCCCGGATTTACCGGCAGCGTTGTGACGCCTGCCCCAGCACGGCCCCAAACGCTCTAAACAGGCACTTCCAGACAGATCAGACTGTCAACCCTCCATACACCGCAACGCCAACGCCACGGTAGCGGCCCACGACATCACCTTGAACTCGCCGGCTGTAAGCGCATCTTCTATATCCGAACGGCTAAGGTACAGCAGTTCCTGTTCCTCCAGATCGTCCGAATCAGGTTCCGCCACGGCGTGGGCACCTTGCGCCAGAAACAGGTATCCCATACAGGCCCCGCGATTGCTGTCCATTCTGTATCGTCCCAGATCGATCCAGTCCGACGCCTCGCAACCGGTCTCCTCGAGCAGTTCGCGTTTTGCGGCTGCCAGCGGATCCTCGCCGGGTTCAAGATATCCTCCCACCGGCGCGAGCGTGGTACCGTCCACAGCGTACTTCGTCTGACGGAAGCAGACAAACTTGTCCTCCTCGGTCACCGCAACGACAATGACAAAGTCGGGTGTGATTATCCAGGGCCAATCGGGAATAACTCGCCCGTCAGGTAGCTCGACCTCGTGGTTTTCGACGGTCAGATACTTGCTGTGTTCGAGAATAACGTGCCGTGAGAGCGTTTTCCATTGTTGCATAGCTAAATACTCCGTGTTACTGGTTATTTGAGTCCGGTCGCTGCGCCGAGGTCCACGCGGCGCAACGAAAGGCGAGATTCGCGGTTCAGTGCTTCCGCAGCACGAAGCTAAGATAGTTCAACGTCCCGGTCCGGAAGCCCTCAAACATCTTGGAACCTTTTACACCGGCAAACTGCTGAAGCAGCTTTGACAACACTCTGTGTCTCGACTCCCGGATAAGTGCCATCCGACGGTCATGGTCACGTCTGAGGGCCTCTACAACATTATGGGTGATATTCCTCTCTCTGATGACTCTCATTCCGGAACTGTGCAACTGCGTGCGGAGCGTATCGATCATACCTTTACCTCGAAGGTCCGCGTACAGGAAATGACCGTCCGGCCGGAGCACCCTCCTGACCTGCGCGAGAAAGGCATCCACCGAACCGTAACAGTGCGACGATTCGACATTGACCACAGCATCAAAGCTGTCATTCTTGAATGGCAGACGTTCGGCATCGCCCGTCACGAATGAAAGTCCTTGAACTGAAAAGTTCCTGTTGCAGAACGCCACCGCAGTATCAGAGAAATCCACGCCGACCATCGTTCTCGGTCTCAAATAGCGCTTGATATAATGCGATCCGCCTCCGCGACCGCTGCCTACCTCCAGCACATCCAGCTTCTGCAAATCGACTGCATCAGCAACATGGTGATAGAGCTGAATGCAGCTGCGGTCCGGCTCGTCGGCATCTTCGAGGGCAATCTTCTTCTCCTGGGGGTCCAACGGCGTATAACCGTAGTTCATGAACGACCAGTCCTCTCTCTGATTCCTGTTTGCAAGGAACTGGTACCAGTGTTTCCAGATCAGTCTCTTGAAACGAGGCGAAATCCCCGATAGTGTTGCCCACACCTTATCCAGCATTCACTGTTCCCCTTGTTATAAACGTGTCTGAGCCGGTGGAACGGGGTGAAGAGTATCCTCTTCGGTCGCGCAACAGCCACCCTTCCCACCTCAAATGTGCCAGCGCACCGTTACTCGTTCTGCATGACGCGATATGCCGGCAACCGGAATTGCGATTCCGGCCCCCTTTCCTAAATATGATACCCTAAAACGGGCCATGAAGTAAAGCGTCTTCTCGTCGTCCGTCGGTTTCAACACTCGGACGCTCTTTCGGGGGATTCGCTACCGCTTTCCGTTTCTGCCGATGATCGGCCGGATTTGACGAATTTCCTCTGCAATACAGCCAGTAATACGGCCCCGATAAGCAGTATCGGCGCTACTATTGTCGAGAACAAGTAGCTGAGGACATAAGAGACCATCTTCAGCATATCTGCATATGCGACCTGCTCGCCCGTCGGCGATGTCCCTGACAGAATCGTGGTGTATGCGCGGAATCCGATCGCGTGCAAAACGATGAAGACCAAAACGCCCAACATGGCACGCGCGAGCAGACCCGATGGCGTCAACGGCGAGAATTTGGTGCTGTGCCGAACCCGAAGACGCCTCATGATCCTTTCTCCTCGAGCAGCCGAGCTTTCTCCCAGAGAGGACCGACCACCGCGCCGTACAGCACAACGGCATCGCCCACCTGGTTGCTCGCACAGAATTGAAGCCGTCCCTCCGTTTCGAGCGGGAAACCGCCGAACCGTAACGAGGTGAGCAGTTGCCGGCAGTACTCGGTATCGTCAAACGCAGCCGCACCCATGAAACCCAACCCGCTCGACGCGGGACTTATGCCGAGAATCACCGGTCCGGAGTCAACGTCGGGCGGTCCTTTGTAAGAGTGCGGCCACTCGCGCGCATAGCCGAACCCCAAGAACGATCCGCCAAGCTCTTTCCGCGCACGTTGATACTGGTCGCACGCGAACTCCTCATCCACCAGTTGGAGACAGTGCGCCGCCATCCATATGGACGACCCCTCGGGACCCTGGAGCGGTGCGCCGGCAACGTCGTAGCTAGCGTAAAGGAGGCCCGTCCCGGGATCGAGCAGTTCGCGTTTGGTTATCTCAAGCCACCGGTCGATGAAATCCCCGTGGCGCGGCCCGTCGAGTATGTCGCCGAGCTTGATCACCGCGATCGCGACCGTATTGCAGAACACCCAACACTCGTTCGGGTAACTTTCGGCCGCGAGCACCGGGCTTTCGCTCATTCTGGCGACCATCGTGTCAATCCGCTCGGTCATGAGCAGCTTGTACTCCGGCTTCTCCTCGACGAGGCGTCGCGCGGCCATCATGAGCGCGATCTCACCGTCGAGGAACAGACTTCGCGGCGGTTGGACGACGAACGGCATATCCCGCGCGTACGCCATCAGGAAATGATACAGCCCTTCCTCCTCTTCCAGCCTCAACGTATCGGCGATGATCTTGTCCGCGACATCGAGATACTCCGCTTCCTTGTCCGGCTCGCTCAAGGCCATGTTGGCGAGCGATAAAACGAGGAACGTCCGGCCCATGAAATCCCATTCTGCGTTGATCGCGCGCATCTGGCCCAGCTCCTGATCCTTGAAATCCGTATCCTGCCATAACGCCATATGCCGGGCCGCCAACGCCCGGGTCTTCTCAGGCAGCGCACCGTCCGTGCGGTAGCTACGAAGATCCGTCCGAAACAGAAGATGAAAACACGGCAGCCAGATCGCCGCGCCGATCAACAGCGACAGAATCAGGAAAAATGTGCGTTTCAAGTTGTTCACCCTAACCTCTGCCGACCGCACTCAAAGAGCCTCGTATCCCTCGCTCAATCGCCATCCCTTGGCTCGTATTGCCTCGATTCTCCTTTGCGAATGGAAAGTGTGCGCCACCGGTCGGACGCCCGGATCCTGGCTATGTAGACGATCTGTCCGACGTGGTACGCGTAATGGGCAAGCTGTCTGTGGGCGGCATCTATCACGGTAAGTGACCGCCCGCGAATCATGATCGCCTGACAGAGGTTCTCGGGTGTCAGTTCATCAAGCGCATTGAACAGGCACGCCCAACCTTGCTCCCACCGCGACATGAGCTCCTCACGCGAAAGATCGTCGTCTGGCTCGAACTCGCCGTCACGGTCGCGCCACGGTTTCTCGCCGTCCGACGTGAGAAAATCCGTCCATCGGGACATCATGTTGCCATGGAGGTGCTGGACGATGACACGGATGGTGTTCGATTCGGCATCGGGCACCCAATCCAGGTCGCTTTCGTCGAGTTGGGCGAGCGCACCCTCGGCAAGCTGTTTCATGGCACGGAAACGACGTTGGACCGACTCGGTAAAATCGCCCAAAATGTTCGACACGCGGCGTTCCTCCCGCCAGTGCGTGTAGGCGGGCCTCTGGACCGATAACTCACGTTGCCGTTCGGCCGCTCCCCAAGGACATGCAAACGTACGGCGTCACGTCGGTATGACTTTACTCAGCGCAATCCCGCCGATAACCATCGCCGCGGACCGGCCGACTAACCGGCCCGTTTCCTTGCTGCGATCACAACGGTGAAGATCAACGCGACCGGCAGAGCCAATATTATGCCCAGGATCAGCCCTGCGACAATGCAGCTGATCATACCGGCAACGGCCAGGGTCTGTTGATTCCTTTTGAGACCAACCAGCAGCGGTAGTAGGCCGCAGAGCGCGCCCCCGACGAGCCCCCCGATAAAAGTGCCAACCACGAATGCGGTCTCTTCCATGATCTCCTCTCCCTTCTTCGCCTGCCCACCTTGTCCCTTGTCCGCCTCCCAAATTGGGAAGGTGCGTCCGCCCTTCTACGTCACGGCAACTTCGGTTGTCCCCCCGGTCCCTAGCCCACAAGGTGGCGGCTGAGAGAATCACTTCGGGACGACCTTGCTCAGTGCGAGCACCAACACTACGATTCCGCCGATAACCAGTGCGGAACCCACAAAATAAAGCAGCATCGAAGTCCGGCCGAGGCTCCGCGTCAACTGTTCCTCCGACTTCGTGCTGATAAGGAACTTGTTGTCGCCTTTCCCCACACGCAACTCCCCCTCCGGTCCCCTCAACACGTCGCCGAGCACGTACAGATCTTGATTCAGCGCCACCGCGCGCACTTCCACCCTGTGCGGAGTCTGGGCCAGCATCGACAGCCCGCTTAGAACTGTTTTTAAAGGACCGTCCGGCAAACCCTCGGTCGGGTCGCCCGGCGTGACAGGCCGTTTCACCACTATCGGCGCATCCATCGAGGCGCCCTGCGGATCGACCGTCACCGTGCCGGTCGAGTCGGTCAGCGAAAACGGTACCTGGGCCGAACCGGAATCGATCGTACGCCAAGTGTACGAGGTCGACGTGCTCGACGAACGGCTGCGTTCCCGACGCTGTAGTTTGTACGAGTAGTGAACACACTGGACATCTGAATATGGGGGCGTAAGCGGCTGGTCGCAGGACGCTGCCCCCTTGATCTCGGCGTGCTGTCCCTCCATAAGATCCCTGACAGACGCAGTCATCGTCTGCTCCATAGTGGACTTGAGCCCGCCCTTGCGCTTGCCCACAGCGATCAGCATCAAACCCACCACGACGAGAGCGCCTGCGATTGCGTAAAACATCCGGGAGCCTCCTTCTCGCACGTTAGTGGGGCGCGGCAAGAAGCGCCCCTACGAACTGCCGCCGGGTTTCTTCAGCTATACGAGCATCTACAAGAGAATCACCCTGATCGCGCCGCACCGGCGACGCGCTTATGCCCCTTTCTCATACAATATCCCAACGGTAGCGCCAATGTCAAAATTCCTGCCTTCAAAAGACGATAGCTAGAGAATGTCCTTCAACTCGCTCAGACTGGTAATCTTAGCATCCGGCTCGATTTCGTCGTCGCAGTCCCTTCCCGACCGGTTGAGCCAGACCCCTTTGAGCCCCGCACGCTGCGCCCCGGCGACGTCCGAACCGAGACTGTTACCCACCATGACCGCCGTCCCAGCGGTGACTCCCAACCGATCGAGAACCAGTGCGAAGATTTCAGGTTCGGGTTTCCGCACACCCACCTCTCCCGAAATGACGATCACTTCGAAAAACGGTGCCAGCTTGGATTCCCGGATTTTCTCGCGTTGCAGGTCGGCCGCTCCGTTAGTGAGAAGGGCGACTCGGTACCTCTCTCGTACGTCATCGAGTGTAGGCTTCGTATCAGGATAAACAACGTGCCGGCCGCGACGCTCGCTCTGGAACGTATCAGCCAGTTGCTCGGCGAAGGATGGGTCGTTTGCACCATATTCCGCCAACGCTCGCGACCATGCTTCCAGTCGATACGTCGGGGCCCAAGCGCGCAAGACCTTCAGATTTGGATCATCTCCGCGAAACCGCGCCCAGAGACCCTCCCAGGAACTTATCCCGATATCCACGCAATAAGCACGCGCCGGCGACGCATACCACAACTCGCGCGCTTTCAGCCGCACCGTTTGGTGCAGGCCTTCGGGATCGATACCGTATTCCTTGTGCGCCAGCGCGCAGGTCGCAATAAACGCAGCATCCGCCGAGGCTACCTCGACCACAAGCGTGTCATCCAGATCGAATATGACGGCTTCTGTCGGCATACACCATCTTCCCTAGTCCAAAACGGAACCGGCGCGTTACCTTTCCTTTGGCAACTGTTCCAGTTCCAACCTTATCCCATCATACAAAGTGTCAATCCAAGGCGGCAAATCCTCTTCGTCCACGGCAGAACCGGCTACCCGGAAGTCAACAGGTGCGAGAATGACGGATACGTTGCCTATCCCCGTATCGGCGGCAAGAACGAAGATATCCTCAATCGCTTCATCGCCCATCGCCAGGCAGCCAATCGACACCGAAGCCCCGTGGATCATGATGTTGCTGCCAAGATTTGACCGGCCGTCACTACGCGCTTGTTGCCTGTCGAAGCTGTTCGGATAGTCGAGCCTGAGCGCAAGATGAAACCTGCTGTTCGGGTTGAGCGATTCGACATTGTACAGTCCTTCAGGCACCTGCAGGTCCCCTTCACGCAACTTGGGTCCCGTCTTGCCGCTCGCAGCAAGGACCGGATATGAGCGGATGAACTTGAATTCGCCTGAACCGTCCGACGCATATATCTCCAACATCTTCTCAGTCTTCATACCCACGAGAACCACTTTCCCGGGAGGACATGGAACGCCTTTCGCTTCAAAGAACGGACGGAGCCTATCTCGTGACTGCGGTCCAAATTGCTCGAGCCGATCCGCGACGGTTGCCCGGCCCAGAAGTTTCTGTACCAGAGGTGCACAAACGTCCTGAATCCGGCGTCTGAAGATCGCGGCCAAAGCAACGGCAACCAGTATGGCAACCAGTACGTGGATACGTTTCATTAGAGTCTCAGAATATCGTCATCAAGCTCACCCGCGCGACTTCTCGCGCGCCGCCAGATTGATAACGAGGTAAGGCAGCTTACGCCCATCCGGTTTTGACGGAAAGTAACCGACATGTCGCGCTCCCATCCTACGAAAGAACCCCTCCGCGTTCGGGTCCGACACAATCCTCATAGTTTTCGCCCCGATTGTACCAGCCACACGAACCGCTTCATCGAACAGCTTCCTGCCAAGTCCCTTTCCAATCCACTCCGGCAGGACCCAAAGATGCGCAAGTTCGCATTCTGCGCCACCGCCCGTTACCGCGAACACGCCGACGACAGCACCTTTGTACACGGCGGCGTAAACCGCGTTTCTCTCGATGTAACCCGGCTTGAAAGTGAGGTCGCGCTTCCAGAGCTGAATATACGACTCCGGATAGCCCCAATATCGCTTGGATGCGTGGGCCAAGTCGGTCAGAACACCGGCTTCATCCGGGGTCGACCGTCTGATCTCAACCTCGGTCACAGACGCAGCCATCTTTTCTGTCTCCAGGATTATTGCAACACACTCAGCATGTTCTCCGACTTCTTACTCCCCGCCAACGGCTCATCTAACGAGGATAACCGGCGCTATCTCCTCAAGACCGTGTCTAATCTTCCTTGCATCTCCAAGAACCACGATGGTGAGTTTGCCCAGATCGACGTGGTCGGTCGCAATCCGGACGATGTCGTCGCTCTTTGTCTCCTTGTACTCAGCGAGCGACCGTTGCAGACTGTCTTTCGGCAACCCGTTCAGCTCGATATGCAACTGGGCATTGACGACGTCGATTGCCGTCTCGTATTTCGACGGCACGCTGCCGACCAAGTACCTCTGTGCCAGACGCAGCTCATCCTCGGTCGGCGGTGTGGTGCTCATGCCCTCGATAACCGCCAGCATATCCCGTAGAGTCTCCGCAGTAGCTTCCGACCTCGTTGACGTGCTGCTCACGAACCGGCCGCCGAACCGGCCGGCGCTGAAACCGCCGAGCGCACCGTATGTCCGTCCACCTTCGATACGGATCGCCTTGTTAAGCCGGCTGCTGAACGCGCCGCCGAAGATCTGGCTGAACACGTCCGCCTTATGGTAGTCGGGATCATACAGCGATATACCGGTCTGGCCGACGCGTATTTCGCTCTGCGCGGCTCCTCGATTGTCCACGAGATAGATGCGCGTCTCCTGTCGCTCCGGCAGAGGCGGCACATCGACCTCCGGCATCGGACCCGCGGCGGTCCATCCGCCGAAATATTGCTCGGCAAGCGCGAACGCGCGGTCCGCCGGTACGTCGCCTGCAATGTACAGCACGGCGGCGTCCGGCCGCGCAAACGTTGTCCACCACTTGACGACGTCGCTCCGTCTGATACCCCCCACATCCTTTCGCCGCCCGGTGGAAACACGCCCATAGGGATGATCGCCGAAAATCCGCCGCCATAGTTCGTTCGATGCCCGGTAACCCGGCTCTTTCTCCCGGTACATCAACTCGACCTTGCGCCGCTTCTTGAGAAGCCCGAGCTCGTCTCTCGGAAACGTCGGCCTACGCACCACCTCCCCCATCAGTCCCATCGCCGTGGCAAGCTTCTGGGAAAGACCCATAGCGACGACCCCAGACGTGTCGAGCGCTGCCGTACCGTACAGGTTCAGCGCGTTGAACTCGATGATCTCGGCAAGCTCATCGGCGGTGTAGTTCTCAGTCCCCTTGGTTAACATCGACAAGGTCATGGAAGCAACACCGGGACGTTTCACATCGTCCGTCCACGCACCGTGCCTCAGCGCCAACACCACGCTGGCGAACGGGACTTCGTGATTGGGTATCGCCACAACCTTGAGCCCGTTCTCGAACACCTTCTCCTCCATATCAACGTCAGGCACTTCTTCCAGCAGATCGCCGATTGGCGGCGTCGCGGTAAACCCGACCGGTCGCACGATACCCTTCTTCACGAACTCCCGCTCGGCCTGCCGGTACTCGTCCAGTTTCAGGCCAACGTTGGGATCGTACACGTGTCTCTTGTCGGGCACGATCTCGACGGCTGTCCGCTGCGAGGGTGCCAGATACTTTCGCGCCACCCGCTGTATGTCTTCACGCGTCACCGAGGTGACGGCATCGAGCCGCCGGTTGAGCCAGTCCTGCCGGCAGTAAAATATCCCGGTCTCGCCCAGCTCCACCGCTTTACCTTCTACGGTACGCTGTGAGATCACCGCCTCCGCCACCATCTGGTTCTTGACTTTCTTCAGTTCACGTTCCGTGGCACCATCGCGCTGCAGTTCCTCGACGTGTTCGTCAAACGCCTCGAAAATAGCCGCGTGAGGGCTTCTCACGAGCCCCAGTTTGCCCAGAATGAACCCCAGCGGGTTCAGTTTGCCGAGGATATACCTCACCGGGTGCAGCGCGCCCACGATCCCAATCACACCGTGTTGTTCGAGGGTGAAACCCTGGCTGTAAATTAGCGCGCACAGCTTGCGTTTCTTCACGAGATCCAAATGCAACCGGCTGCTTTCGCCGCCCGCAAGAATCCGAAGCGCCATATCCGCCGGTATCGAGTCCGGATGGCTCCGCGCAACCGTGCGATATGCATACGCTGCAGCCGGTACGGGACCCAGACGCTCTCTGACGATGATTCTCCGTTCCTCCGTTTGTTCCGGCTCCTCAACGGTCACCGGAGGCGGATCGGGCAATTTCGGCATCCAGCCGAAGTACCTGCGTGCGACTTCCCGGGCTTCTTCGTGAGGTACCGCACCGACGATAACGAGTGTCGCATTAGCCGGCACGTAATATGTATCCCAGAAGTGGCGCAGCTCATCAAGCGAGGCCGCCTCGAGGTGGGCGATCTTCCCTATAGGTAACCATCTGTACGGGTATTTCGTACAGACAACCGGCAAGATCCGTTCCGGAACCGTACCGTAGGGCACGTTGAGGTAGTTCTGACGCCGCTCCTCCGCCACGACGTTCCGTTCCGTCTCGAACCCTTCCTGCGAGATGTTGAGGAACATCATCCGCTCGGCTTCGAGCCACAGCGCGAGATCGAGCTGGTTCGAGGGCACAGTGTTCACGTACGCGGTGTAATCGAAACTGGTGAACCCGTTGTTCGTACCGCCGACGCTGCGGATAAGCTTGAAATGGTCTTCGGGACCAAGCACTTCCGTGCCCCGAAACATCATATGTTCGAACATGTGGGCGAACCCCTGGCGGTTCGGATCCTCGTTCTTCGACCCGACGTGGTACCAAACCTGCGCTGCCACGATCGGGCTCGAGAAATCTTCCATCGTGACGACGCGCAGCCCGCTATCGAGCGTTGTTTCCTGGAAATCGAACGGGCGCGCCGGCCCGGTGACAACCAACTCTTCAAAATCCGCGAGCCGGTCGACCGGTACCGTCTGCGTGCGAAACGTCGAACAGCCCGCCAGCACGCAGAGACAGAGTAGACTGATCAGAAGCGTCTTACGCATGTCCGCCTCCCATGCTGTCGAATGTCCTATCAAAAACCGTAACTGTTAGCCGAAACCCGAGGGAAACTGGTGCTACCTCAGATTATACCGGGTCTTGTTGGATTTGGCCACAGAGGACACAGAGAGCTCGGAGGGCAATGCCATTAACCGCAAAGACGCGAAGATCGCAAAGAACTATGACCTTTTCTTCGCGTCCTCTGCGTCTCTGCGGTGAGAAGAAGTGTATTCGTCGCCAATACGGCTTGCGTCAGGCTTCGTCGTCCCGATCTTCTCCACCTGGTTCAGCGACGATGCGAGCGATGACACGCGATCCTTTTGCCGAAACGATCTCCACCGTCGCACCCGCCGGGACGAATCCTCCCTCCGTCACCACAGGCACCCTCCTACCTTCGACTTCTGCGATACCGGACGGTCTCAGCGCGGAAACCGCTACACCCCGGCTACCCACTAACGAGGCAAACTCGTCCGCCGAGGACTGATAACCGTCCTCGGTGCGTGCCTGGTGGGATAGGACCATCTGTTTGGACACTTTGGACTCGGGATTGCTGAGAAGTCTGAGAAACACCGCCCAGACCAACACGCTGAAACAGAGGAAGACCGCCACGCCGACAACCACGGCTACCCTGAACTGTTCCGGAGCCAGAATCCCCCGAAGTATCAGCAGAACTACGATGATGATTATCAGTACGATGAGTTTCGAACCGAGAATAACCGGATGAGGTACCATCGTTATGCCTCCTCAGCCAAAACAGTACCTTGAAAATCCCACGGTGAATCGCCATCGGCTGTCAGCCGTCATAAGTCTCTTCTACGCCTTCCTTCCTCTTCGCCGCACCTTGCTTTATCTTCTGATGTATCCGCTTCAAACGTTCATCAGTTATTCCCCGAGAGTCTTCCGCCTCGGCTCTCGTCACGGCCGCCGCGGCCTTTGATTCTTTGATCCTCCTGAGTAAGAGCTTGGCTTGTGTCCATCGGCTGCCATACCAATAGAGATGCCACCCGGTTTCGTCAAAGTCTCCGACCAGCAATCTCGCCCAATCCGTTTCGCCATCATTAAGACGTTGCGCGAATCTCCACTTCTCTTCATGGCAAAGCCGCTCAATCCGGCTCCTGTTGGCATGTGTATAAGGAATGCCGTGCGAGTAAATCGCGCCGTGAGTCGCCTCGTGAATCAGAGTGCAAGCATAGGCGCGAATCCAGTAGTCCGGGTATTCTGAAGATTTGAACCGTCCGAAATCCACTTGGCAAATCTTGAATAGCCGCGAGTATCCCGCGCCCGAGGTTAACTCGCCGTTCAGTATGTAACCAATCTCCTCCTGAATCCTTCGAAAACGTCTGCTGTCTGCTTTCCGTATCAGATCGAGAGCTTCTTTAGTTCTCGAGAGAAACGCTGGGTCGTCAGTCTCGTCAAAGTTCAGGTCACAGAGACGGATCCCCAGATATGACCCTTTCACTGCTGTTCGTATCACGACGAAATGTATGGGTAGGAGCATGTAGTACAAGGCTCGCCAGATGAGCACAAACGGCAGACGAACCAGTCGTGGCCAACGCATGATCTTGTCATGGTGCGCACATCATCGGCTGCGCACACCATCCTCCCGGTGATCTTTCAGCTTCCATTCTACTTTACTCCGATCCCCCTTGGGTGTCAACGGATTGCGCCAGCGCGTGTTTCCAGAAATCCGATCACTGGAGCCCCGCCTCTGTCAGACACCCGCCGTGGTGGGCGGGGGCGAACGAAGGCGGTCGAGCAGAAGCTCGACCCTCCCAATACCCCGTACCGTGCCGGGCAAGACGCCCCACCGGGGACGTCTCTACAATCGGGATATCCCGGCCGAGCAGAAGGTCGCCGCGGCGACCGCCCCTACGAGATCGGGCGATGCCGTCCGAAAGTCCGCGGGTCGGCGCTTGCGGGAGGGCGAGGCTCCCGCCGAGCCGCAAACAGGAACATCCAAACCGGCCAAACGCGCATTTGGGAGGGTGAGGCTCCCGCCGAACCGTATCCAGCCACACCAAGAAATCCCCAAGCACGGCTCCGCAGGAGCGTCGCCCTCCCAAAGGCAGAATGGTGCCCGAACGGCACAGATCACCCCGAATCCGCTGGAGGCTCACCCTCTTTCAGCTTGCCGAGGTTGCCGACGATTAGCACCACCATCACCACTACGGCGAGCACAAGCACCACCCATACAAGCACTCCGTGACGTTCCGTCCAAGGCGGCACCTCCGGTTCGTGGCGCAACGGTGCCAGCGTACCGACACCGACCACAGGGAGGTCGAACTCCGCCACACCTTCAACCGCGCGCGCCAGATCGTAATCCGGCAGCTCCGCTTGAGGGTTCCCGCCGACCAACCTGTACGTGTGTTCCGGCTTGTAGTCGAACACCAGACTCGCGGTTCGACGCAACAGGGTAATCCCGTCGGTTTCGACTTTCAGCGGCGGGTTATCCCGGTCAACAAGCCGGATCTGGAGATATCGGTAGCGAGCGTTCAACTCTTCCGCAGTCACCGACTCGGACACCTTGTCCTCTTCCTCCTCCTCAACCCGGTAGAACGTACCCCGCCGCACGGACCGCCATGGCACCTCCCGCTCTGTAACGTCCCAGCCGGTCTCGGTCCTGCGTTCGATCCGCTCCGTGGGCGCGTTCCGTCCCAGAATGTCGAATCCGCGATGGAAATACGGGTCGGCAATATCGAACTTGACCGTGGTCACCGGCAAGTTCCGGTACCCCAGGTCGAGCTCGTAGACCGTCTCCTTCTTCTCTTCATCCTGGGCCACTGAGATCTCCGCTTCCGGCACTTCAGCCAACTCGGCTTCACCGACAGTCCGGCGCAGAGCCGCATCGGCCGACCGGATCTCGATACGCCGCACGTCATCTTCCGCGTTGTAAACCGTCAGCCGCAGGTACCGGAAATCGTTCGCGGGCAGATTCAGCGTGTCGACTTTGAACTTCCGCTCCGGCATGCTCACGTCCACCAACCACTCGTCCTCCAACAGAACGTCCCACTGTTCGCCGTCATTGCTTCCCTCGACAAGCGCCCGACGCCGATAGTTGGTCTCCGACAAGTCCATCTTGATCCTGTTCTTCTCGATCCGCTCGCCGAAATCCAGCGTCACGCGAGAGTATTCGTCCGGCTGGAACGCACGATTCAGCAGGTTCGCCGGACGCCACTCGTCGCGCTGGAGGTCTCTTACCCGGCCCCACCTGATCACATGAGGTACGAGCTCACCGTTTTCGTCCAGCACCCGCAGATCGTTCAGAGTCCGTTGGCTCCGGTCGAAAATGTCCGGCGTCACCATCACCCGCACAAACCCCGCCTCCGCATCGTCAGGCGTTATAGCTGCCTCCCATTCCCACTCCTCGAGGTCGAACGCCGCAAAAGCCGGCATCGCCACTCCAATCAGTATGATCACCAACACCAACCGGTTCATGATGGTTTCTCCTTGTCATCCTCACCCAGCAGCATCGGACTGTAACGTTGGTAAAAGTAGCCGGCAGCCAGCGCGAGCAAACCGCTCGCGATGAACGATATGATCTGATACACCCTGTCCAACGCGCTCAAATCGTACAGGCAGACTTTTGCGATAGTAAGACCGAACAGCGCAAACCCGAGTATCCGGCATGCACGGTTGCGGGCGACCAACCCGAACCAGACCAGCGCAAATGCCTGCACCGCCCAGACGGCCGAGATGAGGCTCATGGCCATCCGCCCGGAGACCCACTCGGTGTGGTTGCTCCAACGATAGAGTTCCACGGCTAGAAGGATCGTGAGAAACATATGGCCCACGACAGTGAACGCGGTACTACCCTCTTCCGGCTCTCTGCCTCGCAGCAGCCTCCCGCCAAACCACAACGACAGAACAAAGGTCAACCTTGCCGGAAACGCGTAGTTGATGACCAACCATGACGTCGGCAGATCATACCAACCGAGTCCGGCGAGAAACACTATCGCACCAATGGTGTAACACACCAGGGACACCGGCATCCAGGCCGCCACATTCTTACGGCAAAGGACCGCCGCCGTGCCCGCTGGAATCAGCGCCCATAAAACCATCAACGAACTCAACTGGTGGATATCGTGGTGCTTGGGATGATATAAGACCCAGAACCTCGATATTTCCATGGTGAGCAGCAAGCATCCCAATGCAAACCCCAACAGGTACGCGCCCGCCGACAGAATTCGATAGCCGGCTTCCTCCTTGTCCCGGCTGAGCAGGTACGCGGCACCGCCGGCCGCAGCTATCACCACCACCCAGGAACCGAAGGGAACGTTAAACACCGGCACGAACCGGAAAGTGTGGAGCGGCAGCCGGTACAGAAGCCCGCTCGCCGCCAACAATAGCGCCGCGGCACCGGCATACGTCGGGATAACGCGACGAAAACGAATCCCCAGGTAGACAAACAGTATCCCTTCCAACGCCCAAGTTATCGGGATCGCATACAGCTTCATTTGGATCGGCACCGCAAGTGTGACCAACGCCAACGTCACGATCAGAAGACTTTCGCCCATGCGGTCACGCATCCCTACGCGACGCGTCCAAGCCAAGAACACCAGGAACACCACTATCGCCTGCCCTAACACCACAAAACCCATTGCTTGCCGCTGCGTCTCGAACAGGATGTTGTAGTAACAAATAAGCGAAAAGGTCGCGTTCGCCGCCACCAGCAGTATCCCTTCGACGGTCCCGGACAGACGGCGAACCAGGTTATGCATGACCGGGATGAGCAGGAACATCAGGTAGAATAACGTGGCAAAGACCAGCGCCGCTACCATCTCGGCCGGTTCGCCCTCCACACGGTAATACTTCATGAACCATCCCTGGTAGATCAGCGCCGTACCGGCGAAACTCAGAAGGTCGATGGCGCGCCAACGGCGGAAATAGGCCGTACCCATCGCCACAAAGTCCAATATAGCAATGTAAACGAAAAGCTGGTACGGATGGCTCTGGGTTCCTTCTCCCGCCGAGAGTAATACCGGACTCAGGAAGCCGCCTATCAGGGCCAGAACGGCTATCGATACAGCGTTGTGGACCACACCCATTACCACCGCCAGAAGGGTTACAAGAACCGCCAGCGCCATGGACGGTCCCGGCCCGGAAAGGTGGTAGACCTGAAACGAGAAGAATATGCAGATGTAGAAGGCGGCGATCCCACCGCCTGTCAGAGTCTGGAACAGAACGCTCCAGTCTTTCCGCCGGAACCGCTCGCCAAGGCTCAATGCGACAATACCGGCTACAGTCCCAATGGCGAGCCGTCCTTTCGGGCCGATCCACGCGTTGTCATACATATACTTCAGAAACAGCCCCACGCCGATCAGCGTCAGCACCATCCCTACCCAGGCGAGCCACCTGGTGCCCACTGCATGCTCGAGCGAGACGGTTCGCGCAAACGACGACGGCAGCGGTG
>Ga0180438_10004779_pt1 | contig 19273 bp, 29 predicted proteins | sample SS_ome_12_FD_132455 | JGI IMG/M metagenome (GOLD analysis project Ga0180438, IMG submission 132455) | Hypersaline lake sediment archaeal communities from the Salton Sea, California, USA - SS_3_D_2 metaG | ecosystem: Environmental > Aquatic > Non-marine Saline and Alkaline > Hypersaline >...
CAGTCAAGATGCAGTTAAAAGATACATTGAAGAGCAACAAGGAAAAGATGTTTTTGAATATTCAGTTTATGGAAATCCTAACCAGAAAATAGGAAATTTTACACAACAGAAGCTAACAAGCTTTGGAGGAAACTAAAATGGCAAGAATATTATATACTATAAAGAAAGGTGGAAGAACATTAAAGCAATTTGTTGATAGAGAAAAAGCTATATCTTCTCATAATAGATTGAAAATATTGGGTGCAAAATTAGAAGCATTTAATACAGATACAGGAAAAAAGAAGTATATTAACAGGTGATTAATATGGCAAGACCAGAGTTTATAGATATATGTGTAGATTGTGGGAAAAAGATACATAACTCTGATTTTAGATTATTTCTTTGTCCTGAGTGTAGAGAAAAAGAAAAGATGATTCCTACAGAGCTTTATTCATTACAAGAATTACACAAAATATCTAAAAATGTAGTAAAATCAGAAGCAGAAACTATACTTCTAAATAACTTATGTGAGGAAATGTTAAAAAAGATAGGTGGTAATCAGTTTTTAAGAGGATTTAATGTTGTTTTACCGTCAGAAGTTATAAGATGTAATTTTGTTGCCTTACCTGAATCTAAAAGTAATAAGGTTAATATAGAGATTGTGGAGGCATTAAAATGTCAAGAACAATAGAATTATATCTTGAGAATGGAGAAATAGCATCATTGAAGGATGTTTGCAAGTGGTGGATAGAAACATATCCTCCTGATGTGTTTGTAAACAACCCTAAACCTGTTGTGGAAGCAAGGATGTGTATGCAGAATATACTTGTAATGATGCACAAACCAGAGGTTGATAGCAGTCAGCCTCTTGATGTAAAACAAGAAGGAGGCAACGGCATTCCTCCCAAGAATAAAATTCTTGGGTATCCTGCCTAAAATTTTATGAAACCTTAACACATTTAGCCATAAATCGGTTGATATTATCAAAAGATATAACTGTTATTAGTAAAGAAAATAACCGAAAAATAATGGTTGTCAATTCGGAAAGTTCGCATAATAACTGTTAACCGTAATTTGAAAAAATGATAATGATATTCCTGTGTTTAAGTTGCAAAATGAGTATTTCAAGGTTTTTGATATGTAAGAACTGCTCAAAAAACTATTTGCAAAAGAAACCCTACGGGTTGAGGTAAAAAAATGGCAAAGCTTTATAAAATTATAAGAAAATGTATATTATGCAATAAAAGGTTTGTTGCTGCTAACGGTAACAAGCTTAAATGCCCTGAACACTCAGAAGAAAGGAGAGAATCTTAAAGGGTTTTGCTCCTCATAAACGGCTATAACCTTGAAATGGGAAACTAACCCCTCTCTATTCTATGGTTCTGCTTTGTTCACCAAAACAAGGTCGTTTATAGTTTTTCCCTTTAAGATCTCCATATTTTCAAAAAAATGAACGAAAAACAAAAAGAAGTCCTATTTATTCAAATAGGAAAAGACTTAGAAGCTTTAAGAAAACGAATAAGCCAACTTGAACAACTACTCGAAAGCAACGGCGTAAAAACCTATTAATACTTTTGATTAACCTTATTCATAATCATAGCTACGGCAGTAACCACAAAAAACGGCAACAACTGAACCCACGTTAAAAGCTTAACATTTGGCATAGCTGTTATTTGAATCACAAACAAGAAAGCCCCCACAACGGTGCAAATAAGCCCCGCATAAGCAATACTTTCTCCATCTGTTGAACCATTATTCTTTTGAATAAGCCATAAAACAACACCAAATATAGCCAAGAAGGTAACAAAAATAAACCCCCCTACTTGTTGGTTAATTAAAGCAAGCCAATAAGGAGGATCGTTTAAAACCTCATTACTTATAATATTGGTTAAGTCGTAAGTTGCGTTTATTATTGTTGCATTAGCCATTTATTTCGACCTCCCCATATAAAATTTAATCATTACAATACCCACAATAACGAGAATTGTGAGTACTGTTATTATAAAATCACCAATAACCTTAAAAAGACCAAGATCACTTATAACTGTTCCTGTAAGATTAATAAGAGTATTAAAGCTTCTATAAACAAATTTGAAAGGTGTAAGCACTACGTTAAAGATACCGCTTAAGAAGTCAAACCAGTTTTTGTCAACGGTTGCGGGATCCACTTGGTTTTTAACTTGTTGTACGGTTTCCGAAAGATTATCAAGAGTTGAATACTTAGTTATATCACTCTCAATAAACCCTGTCGTGTCGTAACCAGTACCTAAAACACCTATAATGGTACCTATTAAGCCTGCGAAAAGCCCAAGAACTGCAATTCCTATAAGCATACCTTGAAGTGTAAATTCGCCTTTTTTATTCATTTTTTTTAAACACCCCAAATACTATAATAACAAACGCGATAAGACTTGTAATGACCGCTACTGGAATATCCACAATTTGGAATTTGGTCACGATAAACAAGCTTCCAAAGGTTAAAACTCCACTAACCACAACTCCGCTTTTACCAATTTGTCTTTGGAACGGTAAACTTAACAATGAAACCACAACTAAAAGAAAAACAGCGTATAAAAGGCCTGTGTTTTCATCAACAACCACGTTAACGTCGAATTTCTTTATTGCTAACTCGTAAAGCTCACTTTTTCCATTAGTAGTGATATATCCTCTAATTTCGTAAATTGTGTTATTAATAGGAGTAAAGCTATAATTCATTATTCCACTTGTTAAAGAGATTGTTTGGCTGTTTACAAGCTCATAATTTGAACTGTTAAGCATAAACCTACCCCAAATCTCAAGAGTTGCACCGCTTATAGTGTTTTTGCCGTCAACCCACTCGAAGAATACTGTATTGTTATTATTTGGCGCGCCAGTTGGGGTGTCATTAAAATAAAGGTTTGTGCTAATACCTAAACGATTATCTATAATTTGGCTTTGTGCCTCTTCAAGATCAATAATTATTTGGATTGTTTCAGTAACGGCGGGGATAAAGCTTGTTTTACCCGTAAAAGTATTGCGATTTGGAAGTATTGGGCGGGCTGTTCCGTTAACTATTACTGCAAAACGATAAAATACTGTTGTGTCACGCTCAACCCAAACGGTTGTTTTTCCTTCAAAATCCGTTTTGGCCTCTTGAACTGTTATAAACTGTGTTGCTCCGCCAATTATTTCTTTTTGAAGCCAAACAACAGCTCCCTCGACAAACTCGTTTGCAGTACTAACAACCTCGACGGTTTGGAGTTCTGCGCTTACATTACTTGTAAGGTAAACGCTTACGTTTTGGGTGCTGTCATTAAGTACAGTTATGAAAAGGCTTCGAGGGTTGTACCCTGTTGCGTTAAATCTTAACTCGTAATCTGTTGGGGCTAAAAAATCCTCTAAGGCTGTTCCGTTAACGGTAACATTTGAGTAGCTTGTAACGTTACTTATTACACTATAAGAAACGTTAGGATTAAGCAAGATTGCTTGAGTGTCCGCGTCATAAACTGTTAATAATACGCTGTTAAAAGTGTATGCGTAAACTGTAAGGTTTTGGTTCTTTTTATTAGCAGTTACGGGAACGTCCTTAACACTTGCAAAAAGCCCCCCTAAAGTGTTACTTATATTAATGTAACGGGTAGATATATTTTGTAAAATAGGAAGTTCAACGTATCCATTTGTTGTGTTTAGTGTCACGCCATAATCTGTGATAACGGTAAAGTTAAGTACGGGGTTTCCGCTCACGTACTCAACAAGAGTTATATTAACTATTGCGTTGCTCATATTTGCAAAAGTAACCGTTCCGTTCTGTAAAGGAGTTGTTGTTATTTGGTTTGTTTTGTTCCAATAACCCTCTTTAGTAGCGACTACGTCGTGTGTACTTGCATTTAGTTTAAAAACAGTGTTTTCATTTCCATTTATAAAAAATGTTGCGCCGCTAAGAGGAGCTCCTGTTATAAGTTGTGTTGCTGTGAAACTAACCTCACTTTGGTAAATAGTAGCAGCCAACACACTTGAAAGGTTTTGGTTCAAGTAAGTCTTGTTAAAATAATTAGGTTTAATTATGGTGAGGTTTTCGGGGTCGTTAGCTGTGAAAACTTGTAAGAAATTTGTTTCAGTACTGAAAGTTGTTCCGTCGCTCGTCATAACGCTAAAGTTACTTAAAGAAACATTACTCCAAAAGTCTTTAACAGTAACGTTAATGCTTGTGGCAGCAAACGGACGGTTGTCTGTAAGGTAAGCAACAAGATCTCCTCCTCCCGTTTCGCAGTCAGCATTATCACATTTAGCTTGCAGCGTAACGGTATAAATACCTTGATTAAGCCCACTAAAAACCCATTGGTTAAGAGTCAAGCCATAAATATTATTTACTCCCTTAGCGGGTACATCTCTATGTAATGTGCTTCCATTCTCGCTAGTGATTTTAAGTCTTGTGTCTATTTCTGTGGCAGTACTATCGCTTGTTATACCAAGCCCTGCTTTTGCTACAAGATTAGCACTTGGGAAACCACTATTGTTTATAGTGATACTTTTTATATCTGTATAGGTTGCACTATTAATATTGTCAAACTCAAAAACGGTATGGTTACTGCTTGAGGGATTAAGAACAAGCTCTTTAATAACAAAAGTACTATTGACTTTCCACGTTTTCCCCGCTTCAGTTCCTTCTATTTGAAAAGTTAAATTAATTTCTTCTACTCCTGAAGCGTTAGGTAAAAGACAAGCAAAACCCCCACTTCCTACATTATTACTTTGGCCGCTTCTTTGATATTGACCACAAGCCACACCGTTAAAAGTTATATTATTAAGAATTTCTTGGTAATCCGTCAATCCACTATCATAAATATAAGTAAGGTCACCTTCAGCTATAAGCTGAAGGGTTTTACTTCCTGTTACGTTACTTTGAACATTATAAGAATATGTTGACTTATTTTGACTTGTGCCTGAGCTTTCGGCGTATAACTCTCCGAATGTGTGGTTTATTTCTACGTTGTTACTGCTTTTAAGAAGGTGAACTATTCCTACACTATTGGAAACCACAAAGGTTCCTGTTCCGTTTCTACGACATTGAAGAGTACTCGTATAGTTTCCCGGAGTTAAACTAAAATTGTCACTTTGAAAAAACATAACCCCATAATCCCCACTTGTACCACTTCTAAACGTTTCAGTTCCGTAATCTGTACCATCAACAACTGCACGACAAAAAGTATCCGCATTAGTTGGAAGTAAATTAATGGTATAACTACTATAAGCTTGTGTTGTGTTCAATACTTCAATTGTTCCGCTAAAAATATCTTGATAAGAATTACTATTTACCGATACGGTTCCCACTTGTTCAAAAAAGCTTGTTTGCTCAGTTGTGCTATTACTGGCCGCAACTGGAGCACCCCCAAAAGGATACGCCAGACCACTTCCGCTATTATAAAGGTCGTCAATGTCGCTTTGGCTTAGTGCAACGTCAAAAACAGCTAATTCATCAATATCCCCTTCAAAATTGCTCGTAGTTGTGAGGTCGCCTCTTGTACAGATTTTCATATCATTAGCGGTTGCGTCAGCGTCACTCAATCCCCCACTATTAAGAGTTAAAACACCGTTCCTGTATAGTTTCATACTTCCGCTGCCATAAGTAATGGTAAGCATTTGAAAGCTGCCTGTTGTCCAACCTTGAGCAGTTGCGTTATCTCTCCAAGCACCATCAATATAGACCCTTATATTTTCGGGGAAAACTTGTGACCAATCAACGGCTATGTCGTGATTTGACCCGTCATATAATCCCATTAAAAGCTTAGAATTGGTTGTACTGTCTGGATTAATCCACATATTAATACTATACGCACTTGTTCCCAAAGGATTAGTAAGTGTTAAGTAATCAGTAGCTTCACAAAGAAAAGCTTGGTCAAGCTTTCCCGTTTCGCCAGTAGTAGCCCCATTATTGGTTTGTGTTTCTGTTCCGTGTACGTCGTCGGGGTCGTTGCCTGTAAGGTCAGCGTCGTCGTAAGTAAAATAAGTTACGAGGTCACCCGTTCCAATAGCAAAAACGTTAAAACTAAGAATAACAACTAAAACAATCCAGATTATTGTTTTATTCAAAGCCACGAGGATCTCCTCCGCTTATATTTCCATCACCCGCACCACGACTATAAAACAACACTCCCCCAAGAGTACCCACAAAAAAAGTAATAATAGGCAAGTAATTCATAAAATAATCTGTAAAAGTAAGTTGAGTTATTGCATAAGCAAAATTAGGATTGGCAATAAAAACTTCCCAAAGATTACTTAAAAGCATAGCCAAAACCGTCGCGATAACAATAACAAACAAAAACATTAAAAGAAATATTGGACGATCGGGCGGAAGCGTCACACTACTAATAAGGTAAGCTGCAAACATTATTATAAACAAAACCACGAAAAGCTTGTCACTTGCAAGAATAAGACTTCCCGCGCTGTCAATTTTGGCTTTTGTTTCATTACTTGCTATGCTTTCATTAAGCCCTTGAAAAACTGTATTTGCTTGGTTCCACATTGTTATAACGACAAGGCTAACAACAGCAAAAACTATAAGTCCAAGAATGAAAACAACAAGACCAGTTGCAAGCCCTTTTTTGTTCATATTGTTAGCACCATCCAAGCGTAAAGCATAGCTGCAAAAAATAGGATTACAAAAAAGGTAATTAAAAACTTTAGAGTAACTCCTGCTTTCTTGTTCACTTTTTACGCCCTCCTTTTGCTTTTTTAAGAATCCACCTAAACGCGGCAGCTTGTGACTTTAACCTTTTCCTTCTCATAATAAAATCCAATATTTTCTTGTCGGTATTAAATACTCTTATGTGTGTTTGTCTTTCACTCATTTTCAAATAGTAACTCCTTCATTTTTTGGTATCCCCCGAAAAATACAAGCATTCCTAAACCCATAAATGCAAGGATTGTCAAGTACCATCTCATAATAAACGTTATTAGATTGTTACAATTTTGTTTCCCGTAAAGCTCATAAAACAAAGTATTATCGTAATTTATCTGTACGGTTCCATTATTCTTAACTATCTTAGTGGTTTTGCCTAAGATCTCGGTTTTAATACATATTTTGTCGTTTGCTTTACAAGTATCACATCTTAAACCAATATATCCTTGTGTTGCAAGTTTTTCTTTCGGGATGGGCGTACAATACTTACTTGTTGCGTTATGAACAAACTCGGTCGCGAGAACTGTGTTATTTTCATTAACTATGTGTACGCGAAAAGCGTCGGTTGTGTTACTTGCAAGAGCATAGCAAAACTCGTAATTTATGTTATTAGTGTCGGTAATATTATAAGATTGTAAAAGGCTTTCTGAGTTGTCCGTTAAGAAATAGACGCTATTTTGGAGTTCTTTTCCTGAAGTCGCCATATATTTTGAACCGCTACAATAATCTCCTTGATCGTTTTTTGCTGCGTAAAAACTAACGATTAGAATAAATATAAGGGTTAAGACTATACATAAAAAGGTTATTCCTTTATATACGTTCTCAAGCCCTTCGCTTTTTTCTTCACCCATCTTTTGTTAACAAAACTTTATTGGTTTATATACTTTAATAGAGTTTGTTAACCAACCGTTCTCGTGATGTTTTTACCACCAGTTAACAAACTCGCAACTTGAACAAGCTGTTCAGTAACAAGCGCATTACTCGAAGCCACTTGCTCAAGCTTAGCAATCCCCTTATTCTGCTCTTTAACAAATTCAACGTTGCTCTTTGCGGTACTCGCAAAACTAATGGTAGAATAAATAATACCAACCATTAAAAGAAAAACAAGAATAAAACCACTTATAAGAATAGCGGCACTTGCCTTGTCCATAGGGTTCTCATACCGTCGCATATTCTCCTTATAACGATACAAAGCTAAAGACTTCTCTTCGGGATCAATACTTACCTCCATATACTTATCTTTGTTAATCTTGTGCCTATCCAAATACTGAAGCTCTCCGTTTCTGTCCTGTATAACCTCCCTGTAAGCTGTTCCCGCAAAGTACCACGTCGGGCTTTTGATTGGGAGAGTAGTGTCAAATTCTGGAAAATAAAAGTTTTTCTTGCTCGCGTTAGTCTTGTCAACTTGAACCACCGCGCCAAGAGGCCTCGCCTTCTCTCCGTCCAAGCTATGAAGCACAAAAGGAAATTTTTTCCCTTGACTTTTTTTTCTAAGCCAAAAAAATATGCCTCCTGCAATAACCATTAATATAACTATTCCACCTATTAAGTAAGCAAACACTACTGGGTTAACCATTTTTTCGTCGTCCTCCTGTTAAGAAACCACCAAGCTTTTGTAAAAGGTTAGGTTTGTTTTCTGGCCTTATCTCCCTGCTTGTGTTTTCCTTGTAAGTTTCACCATAAAGTTTCCGCTCTTCATTCTCTAAAGCTCTTGTTAAAAACAAGTGAACAAGGTCTATTGCGTTGCAAATTATGGTATCAATATCACTTTTAAGAATCCCCCATTCTGCTCTTTTAGTGTGAAAGTGCATTGTTATTGAATTGCTTGCTTCTCTCATAAAATTACGAAACTCGTTCATATCTTTAATGTTTCCTTGAACCGTATGGTTGTTTATAAATTTTTGAACATAAGAAATTATATCTTCTACGCCTTGCTTGTTTGCTCTTGGTTTTGTGTTTTTTTTAAATCTTATTTTAATAATTCTTTTTGTTGTTCCGTCTTCTTGTTTTACTTCAACTTCTTTTTTGTAAGCGTTCATTAATTGCAAGCGGTAGGCTTCTAATAGGTCGGTTGGATCTGTTCTTAGCTTAAAGGTTCCAGAACTTTGTAGGTCGCTTTGGGGGTAACTGCTTAAGCTTGTTTCGTAACTGTTAGAATTAAACTCGTCTTGTAAACCAAAGTCGTCCCATCCTTCAGTGCTTTCGCGTCGCCCCCTGCCCATATTGTTAACAAAATGTTAACAAATATAAAAAACTATCGATTTATAATAATAGGCCTTATTTCAAATCCTGTTATACTCTTAGGAATCTTATAAGCTGTAATGTTAAATATTACTGCTGCAAGACTTGGTCTGAAAGTTACGGGAGCTTTTTTAAATATTTCAATCAAGTCTTTCTTGTCCTTAACACTTAACCTTTTCTTTCGCAACCTTATAGGAATACGTTTTCTTAAGGTTTGAAACTGGCGAGGGGTAAGTCTTGGACGAGGACGAGGGCGTGGTCTTGGTCGGGTTATTGGCCTTGGTCTTGGCCTTGGTTTTGGTCTTGGTCTTGGGCGAGGCTTAGGGGTTGCCCTCGTCCTTTTGGATGGACGACCGCGAGGACGGGGGCGGCTTCTTATAGGCGTTCGCACACGACTTAAAGAACGGGAAGGAACTCTTTTAACAACACGAGCAGAAACACGCTTTTTAACCCGTTTAACGGGCTTTCTTATGGGTTGACGCTTAGGCCTACTTATAGGCTTTCTCCTCTTTTTAGGGGGTTCTTTAACCTTTTGCGCGCCTGCTGCACGTCTAACTGCTCCACGCGGCCTTTGAGTGATAGCTTTAGGTTTTCTCCTTTTCTTAACAGTTCTAAGACCACCCTTAACAACTCGGCCTTTAGCCGCTTTAGACTTAAACATAATACGAATAACCGTCAACAAATCTTTATACTGAGCATTAGTCAACTTATCAGTTTTCCTTATAGCCCTTTGAACACTTCTCCATTTAGAAATATCTCCCTTTCTAAAACGCCTACGAATATCAATAAAAGGATCCTTCTTAAGCTCCTTAATCCTTGCTTTAAGCTTAGAAAGGAAAGGAACCTTCTTAGGAGCTTTTTTAAGCCCTACCTCGATAACATCAAAAAACAATTTAGTTTCTGGATCTATACCAACCTTTCTTTTAACCTTATCCACAACGCCACCACGACGACCCACAAGCTTGGTTCCTACTGGAGCAACAACCTCTCTTTCCCCCAACGCGCGGCTACCCGTACGGCTACCAACAAAAACCTTATTAGGATTTTTATTTATAAAAGAATTAATATCTGCTCTTAACTTGTTCTGTTGCTTAACTGTAAGCTTTCCACGAGCAGCGTTCTTAATCCTTGACGCAAGCTTAGGCGGAAACGTGCTAACCCTTGTCTTAACACTAAGAACAGTAAAACGGTCACTTGCTCGAACAAATTTTAAACTGTTAAGCTTTTGAACAAAACTATTTTTAAAAATTTGTAAACTCTTAGGAACTGGCACTTTTTTAATAATACTTATAATCTTAGGGCTTATAAGGTTCTTTGCTAAAGTTTGGTAAGCGTATCCTGTTGGAACTTCCAAATCAAAAAACATTTGGTTCTCTCCAAACTTAATCCTGCTTGCACCCATTCCTTTAGGTTGCTCTCTTACGCTTACAAGATTACGAGGATCTTTAACTTTTGTTTTAAACTTGGAATCGCTAAACACATCCCCAACAAGTCGCCTCAAGTCTTTAGCGTCTTTAGGGCTACGTTTTAAACCTTTGCCGACAGTTGTCAGTTTAAGCTTTGCTAATGTTTCGGGAGCAAGAACTTTTAAGCCGTCTGGACTTGTTAAAACCTTTACGCCCTTTACTGGAATCTTACTAAACTTAACAACATCCATAATCTCTTTGCCGTTAAACTTAATCGTGAAAGCAACTCTTTTTTTAACAACTTCAACCTTTGCGGAAGGAAATTTTTTCTTTAAAGCTTTAGCTATGCTTGCAGCAAACAATTTATTATTACGAACCAACACGTCAAAGTCGAAAGTTTTTCTTTTAAGAAATCCTTTAACAAAAATGTTTTGTGCTTTTCCTCCGCCAATAATAGCACGATTACGCTTAAAATATTTTAACAAGAAATTATTAAGCTCTCCCACTTCCTTAAACGCTCTTGGCTTACCGCTTGCTCTTTTTACTGCTTTAAGAATGGATTGAACACTTTTAAGCTGTGTGAACTTTTGCCCGAACAAATCTTTAAAGCTTGTGGCTGTTGCGTGAAATACAGTTCTTTCTTTTCCAATATTTTTCAAAAGCTTTGTTGTTTGTGTTAAGGGGTTCATATCTTCAAGCTTTAAAGTTTTAGGATCTTTAATTATTTTTCTTACTGTTCTAATGCTTGCTTTAACGGAGGGTTCCAAACGAGAAAGTTTAGTTAATAATCTTTTGTTTGCTGCAACGTTAGACTTTGCTTTTATTCCATCTTTTGCAAGTCTTTTTGCTGCGCTTATTTTTTTGAGGCTGCTTTGTAATGCTGTTTCCATAGCTCCTGCGTTTTTAACACTTGGAACGAAACTCTTTCCAAATCTTGTATTTGTTCTTATTAATGCTCCTCTTGTTGCTTTTATTCCTGCAACGGTTAATATAATGTTTGTCCAGTTCTCGGGCTTGGTAGGATCGAAGCCTGCAACTGCTGCTTTGCCTGTTTCTTTAAATTGTCTGCTTGAACCAAGCTCCCCCGTTACTCCTTTGCTTATTTCTCCTCCTGCAAATATTCCCTTGCCTGTAAGTATAGCTTTATCAATAGCATTAGTTATAAAGCCTCCAGTAAACAGAATACCTATTCCTGTCTGCCCCGCACCTTTTAATGCTCGAGTATACCACCTATCACTATCATTAATATTAAGCCCTACATCTTTAAGGGTTCCACTAAAAGCTTTTTTAAACTTTTCATCACGTTCAACAACTTTGGCTATTTTTTTAAACCAATCACTCTCGGCTTTAGTTCTTGGAGTGTGAAACTTGTTTCCAATTTTTACTTTTGGAAAACTAACAGCCTTTTCTCTTACTGCTTTAAGCTCACTGTTAATAACTATTTGCCTACCCGCTAAACCCCTAAGACTTCTTTGAGTGTCAAGCTCGGCTTGTTTATATAATAAAAAAGTTTCAAAACTTATCGCTCCCCATCCTTTAGCAAGAGCTTCTTTTTTCCAGTTTGGAAATTGTTTTTTAAGCTTAGCTGTTTCTTGTTCTTTTATTTTTTCAAATCGTTTTCTTTGCTTTTGCAATTCCTGACCTATTGGTGTAACAAAAGTTTTTCCCCCTCTTGTAACCTCAGTAACTAACGGCTTAGGGATTTTAGTACCTTTGAAGAATTGTTCTCGTCTTATTTGCTCGACAGCTTTACCCGCGCTTGTAAGCTTACGCTTTCCCGTTGTGCTTACAATCTCGGTAACGATAGGCTTCGGAATATTAGTTCCTTTAAAAAAAACCTTTCCCTTGCCTGCTCCTCGCCTTGCAGTACCGCCTCTTATTTTTGCTCCTTCAATGGCTGCTTGGCCTTCTTGTTTAGAAATAGTCTGTTCAGTAAAACCCCCTCCTTTCTTTCTTGTTTGCTCAATAAACTTTCCTCCTCGTTTTATAATTATTTTTTGTGCCATCAAGTTCGTTGTTAACAAAATCAAATTGGTTTATATACTTTAATAGAAAATGAGAAGGGGGCAAGGAACCCCCTTCAAAGAAATAACTCAGCTTTTGTGAGATGGTTTAAAAAGAAAAGAAAAAAAAGAAGCCCGAAGGCTTCAAAATCTACATTGTGTTTTTACCAAAACCTCTTGCAACCTTAATGATCAACTGGAAGATCAAGACGATTACGACAAGCGTCAGTAACGATAACACAAGTACAAGAGCTGCTTCAACTACTGCGATTTGAGTAATTGCTTGAACGGTAACGGCTGTTCCGCCAGTTTCATTCAGACAAGCTCCGCCTTCCCACGCGTACGTAGAATCTGTGGCAGTACAAGAAGCACTCTTCAAGTAAGGTGTGGCTATGAAGGTAACTCCTGCTACAATTGCAATCACAAACAATGCCAATAGCATTACTGCGAATTGCATTAAATCATTTTTTCCAATTCCCATTTTTATTTATCACACTCCGATATTTATGTTTTTGAATAAAAGGAAAATGATTTATATACTTTAATAGATGGTTTACGTAATAGAAAAATATTTATACTAATTAATTAAACCTATTAATAGATGGTTTCAGAAAATCAAAACAATAAAAATAATATTTATACATTATATTATTATTAATAACTGTTAATTAATAATAAATTTATATTGATTGTATTTATTGAATTTGGCCATCTCAGAAAAAAAAGTCTATTTAATGACTTTAATTAATTAGGTGATGAACAATGGTAAAAACAATAACAAGCCTGTATATGGACGCAACAGTAATACAAGAAGCCAAAGGACTCGGCATAAAACTAAGCCAAGACGTAGAAGAATATTTAAGAAACAGAATCGCATTAATAAAAGGAGATGTAGAAAATATTAACTTAACATTATTAACAAAACAAAAAGAAGAAGCAGAAAAAGAAATGCAACAAAAACAAATACTATTTGAAAGTCTTAAACAACAAGTAGAAGCACTCACCATAAACGCAAAAGAACAAGAAGAAAAAAAACTAAAATCAGAAAAAGAAAGAATTGAAAATTTAAAGAAGTGTGTTATTTGTAGCGGTAACATTGAGGAGGCTGTAAAGAAAGAGGTTGCTTGGATAGACCAAGAAGGAAAAGAACTGTTTGTCGAAAGTAGTTGTTTTATGAATTGGATCGAGGCAAGAATGACTAAAAAGATGGACTACACAAAAGAAGCTCTTAAAGAATGGTGTGAGAGTAGAGTTGAAACGGAGGTATCAACGTGAGTAATGAAATAAGCCAGTTTGCAAAGAATGAGGATACTTATGGGAATAGTGACAAGCTTCCTCCTAAGTTTAATGCGGGTCTTGCTAAGATGATGAGAATACACGAACTATGGCGAATGTGTCATATGGCTAAAGCAGACTTGAGTGATAACAAAAATATTGTTGCTTGGGAGAGTTTTTTATTTGCATTGAAAGGCGAGTTTATCGATAGAGTTGAAGATGAAAATGTTTTTAATGATTGTGAAAAGCAGTTAAAAATATCTTCTAACTTTCACGAAATAGTTGAAGCTTTAAGCAATTATGAATTGTTACTTCACAAGGTCGAGAAACAAGTCGGTTATTCGGTGCCTGACAAGTCAAACATATTTGATAACGAATAAAAATGGCGATACCTTTACAACAACAATTTCCCGTTTGGTCTGAGCTTGGAGAGTATTGTCTTAGCAAGATTAAACAAGGGATTAAAAACGAAGCAGACGCAAAGAAGTTTTTAAGATGGTTCAACAAGCGCGAACACTTGGGATGGTGCTTTGATCATTTTCTTGTTTTTAAAGCTTATACTATTTGGAAGGAACTCGAAAAGGGTTATGATCACTTTACCGTACTTACGGGTAGAGAGGGAACGGGGAAGAGTACTCTTGGTATGCAGTTGGCGGCTTGGGTTGTTCCTTCTTATAATCTTTCTGGGCTTGTGGATAACTCGGAGGATTATAATAAGATACTTGAGGCGCGAGCGGTTGAAACTGTTAAGCTTAAGTTACAAGATAAGAAGCCTGAGCGTATTGCTCTTATTATGGATGAGGGTACTGAGCTTCTTAGTAGGGAGAGTATGAAAAAAAGTAATGTTAGTTTCTTGAAAACTTTTCTTACTCAGCGTCGTCTTAATATGTTTATCGTTATTTGTATTCCAAATTTTTTCTTTTTGGACGCGAGCATACGGCAGCATAGGGTTAGAAGTTTATTACATATTTACGATAGAGGAAAGTATAAATATTTTAGTACTAAAGCGATTCCTATTGTTGCGGACGCGGGGGCGAAGCATAAGCAAGTGTTAAAGGTTAAGCTTCCTGATGACCAGTTTCAGTATGGTCAGTTTAATAAGGACATACCTAAGTCTTTGAATTGGGAGGAATATGACGATTGGAAGCTGTCGCGGATTGTGTCGCTTTTGAAGAAACCTGAAAAGTCGAAATAGCGTTGTGTGGGGGCAATCCTTACTTTACTATGAGTACGGATTGGAGTTTTTAGGTTTTGCTTGCAATTTTTAATTGTTGCTTATTGTTTTTAGTTTTTGCTTAAAACTTTTAAGCAATATAGTATTTAGTATAGTGGTATTGTATGTTTCTCATTTGTTCCTATTGTTTACCTATTTGTTCCTGTGCGTATCACAATATTTAAATAGTAGTATACCTATTCTACTACTACAATGGCAGAACTCAAATGTAAAAAATGCAAGTACGAATGGATAACCAAATCGGTAATGATATACGTCACTTGTCCGAACTGTCATTACAAAAACAAAACGGGGTTAGAACAAAATGAAATGGAACATTAAAACGGAATACCATCCAGAAATGGAGAAAGTACTATTCGAGATATTGAGGGATCATAAAAATGAGTTGCGTGAGTTATAAAAGTATGGCACATAAAGAGCAAGCCACTCTCGAAGGGTTTGAGGAGGTAACGCAACCCTCCACCCCTTTTCAAATCAAGACGGTTATTAAAGGAGGCAGTCCTTTTAAATGCGCCACGCGAAACTGCAAACAAGACCCAACAATCAATTATAAAGAACGTTGGCTTTGTGAAAAGTGTTGGCAAAAAAATTGTGAGGAATAAAACAAAATGGTATTAAAAGAAGGAGAAAAATATTTAACAGTTGAAATATTGGGAGGCCTAAAAGTAAACTGTTTCCCAAACCCAGACAGCGAAAAAAACCCTAAAGCACCACACTTTAAAGGAAGTGGCTTGGCCGTATGGGTAAACAAAAAACAAGCACCTAAAACAAAACAAGAGGACGCCGTAATATGAACCGCGCAGAAAGAAGAGCAGAAAGAGAAGAGGATCCTATTCAGATACCAAAAATTAATTGGACACGACTCGAGAAAGACGCAAAAGCAAAAAGCGGTTTGTTTTGGGCTTCAAGCATAATCGCCTCAGCAATTGTGGGCTTTTCAATCTGTCTTGTTGCTTTCGTTGTTGACTACTCCAACAGCGCGCAAACAATACTAACGGGAATCCTACTTATATGGTCTTCTCTTGTAACTATCTTCACAATTGGCAAATATCAAAAGAACATTAATATAGTATTCGGTAAGCGAGAGGAAGGGAAATACAAGTCTAAACGTTAAGTTTGTCAAGAAGACTTTAAAAGGTTCAGCCTCGCGGCGTGCCTATTAAAGCACACCAATTAAACACCCCTGCGAGAAAACTTAATAGAACCAACCCTTCGGGGATGGTTCCGCTTCGGCGCTTTTCTTGGTTAAGTGTTTAGGTTTCTTCGTCAGCACAACACACCCAACGGCGTTTAAACCGCTGCCCTTCCCTCGACCGTTAAACTTCACGTTTATGGAACAACAAAGCGGAGGAATGTATAATACCCTAAAGTTTGCTATTGACTTAACCCAACAGCTTCAAAGTTTAGAGTTTACAACAAAACAGTTAAGCGAGCAAACGGGGATCTCGGAAGATACAATAAGTAAAAATCTTAGTCGGCTTGTAAAAGCGGGCTTGCTTGAGAAAGAAGAGTATTATACACCTAATAAGGCAACAAGTGATAAAATGAAACCACGAGGAAAATGTAGGCAAGTTAAATATAGAATTGCGGGGGATATGCTTGAGTTTATTCGTAATCATTTATATTAGTTGCGTGGCGGCTATGGTGTTGCTTAATATGTATGTTTTTTTTAATATGGCAAGAGCGGGAAGGCGTCTTGAGGGTGTTAGTCTTTGGGGTATGCACTTAGGAATACTTTTCGCTCCTGCTATTCTTCCAACTGTTCTTATTATTATGGTTGGGAAATGGTTTGTTAATAGGAAGGTAAAGAAAGGACTTCAAAAACTTAAAGAAGGAGTTGACAACTTGGAGGTTGAGCTTTATGGCGAGCATTAAACAAAAATGGTTTGAACTTGGTCAAATAGAGAGTGACAAACAAATAGAGTATTTAAAAGATGTAATTAAGCTTTATCAAGGAAGCCCACAAAATAACGGGTTGCTTTATGCTGCTTTAATAACATTTACCTTGATATTTATGCCTGCGGGTTACTGGATAGTTTTTGGAGGTATATTTTGGGTTTGTTTCGGTTTAGGTATTCATATATTGGTTTATTCGAGGAGAGTTTACAAGTTTAAGAAGAAATGGGGGTTTAAGTGAGAAAATGGAGTTTGAATGTAGGTATTGCGAGTTTGTTTGCGAAAAGGCAAGCGAGATGTTGAGGCACGAGGCGGAGAATCACACACGATAAAAAAAATGGACACGATACAAGAATTTAAACAAGTACAAGACTTAGTCGAGCAATTATTGTCTATGGACAAAAGATGTCGGAATGATGATAAATGGTTGACGTATAGGGTTATGAGGCATTACACGAATATTTATATTCCTTTTGAGGATTTTGAGAAACTGCCTGCTTTTGAAACTATTAAAAGGTGTCGGGCGAAAATTCAGAATGTTGAAAAGAAGTATTTGCCAACAGATCCTAAGGTAATAGCTAAAAGACAAAAAAGACAAAGCGACGTACGAGTATGGATTAGAGGACAACGTGAACAAAATGACAACTAAAACAAAAATAAAATGTAAATCTTGTAAACGTTTAGTGTATGAAGTAAGTCCTAGAAGCAAAAGGTGTATGGATTGCATATACAAAGAACATAGAAAAAAATTACTAAAATGAGGACAACTAATGCCAAGATTGGAGAGATTCTACGAAGCCTCGAGGCGGAAATCGGCGGGAGTACGAAAGTACGTCAGCCCCGAATCCTCTCCAATGGCAATACAATATTACTAAAATGAGGACAACTGAACAAAATGACAACTAAATGTTACTGCTGTCAAAAAGAAAAGGCATTACTTGTATGTATTGAATGTTATCAAGAATTACATTTAGAATATAAAGATGAACGTTCAAGAAGATAGTTCATAATTACTAAAATGACAATAATACCTGAATCTCTAAACTGTATATGTGGGCTTGAAATAATAGTTGTTGGAGTAATAAGTAGTTTAATTTGTGCTTTAATAGCGGGGTGGACTGTTCATCTTTATTATAAGGATAAAGAGAAAAAGTTGTCAAAAAGCCTTAGTGAATTGACAACGGGGGAAAAATGGGATTAGAGAAAGCACCTTTTAGGAAATATAATCTTGATGAAAGAAAAAAGGACGTTTTTAGCCTTCGGCTTAATGATGAGGAAAGAAAGCTATTGGAAGAGGATAAAAGGGTTCTTAGACAGCCAAAAGACAGTACTGCTGTAAAAATGCTTATGAAAATCGGGCATTTTGTAATACACGAGCCAAAAATTAAAGAAATCGTAAATACCATTTTCGAGAATAACCGTAAAAATGAGCATACTGGAATAACAGAATTTTAACCAAAAAAGGAGGATTAAACAAAGTTTGTAACACAAAAAATGCAAAATTGTAACACAAACTTATCTGACACGTCTACCTCAACAAAAAATGACATATAAATATTACACTTGCAATAAATGTAAAGAAGAATTAGCAGATTATACGGGTAAATGCCTTAATTGTGATAAAAATGAAGATATTAGACGCAACAACGGGATTTAAAGGCATATGGTATCAGAAAAACCATCCTTTTGTTACATTTATGGATAAAAGGAAAGGAAACTTTAAATTTTCAGATACTAATAATTATACAATCACTAACGATAGGACCTATAAGATTAAACCCGATATTGTATCAGAATGGAAAAATGCCCCGTTTCCAAATAACTACTTTGATATGATCATATTTGACCCCCCCATTTAATAGTAGATAGGAATAAAAAACGCCCCGCTATGACCCAAGCATACGGACATTTATATAAAGACGATTGGCAAAAAGTTTTAAAAGAAGGTATTAAAAAACTTTTTGACATATTAAAACCAAATGGAACATTTATACTAAAATGGTGTGAGAATAGTATTAAAGTAGAAGAAATATTAAAATTATGTCCATATCCCCCCCTTTTTGGATCTAACACAAAATCAAAAGGACATACTGCGAACTTTTGGATATTATTTATTAAACACAACGTCAATAAAGATTTAACTTCGTATAATGAAAATTAGAGGAACTATGAACTATAAAAATAATTATCATAAAAGAATATTAATCTGTAATTCGATAAAAGGTAAGAATAAAGCCGAAATTGGACAGATATATAAAATAAATTGGATTTCAAAAGACGGGCAAAGTATTCATTTAGAAGAAACCAAAGTTAAAGAAAAATTCAGAATAGCCAAAATTGTTTTATATCAAAATAAATCATTTATAAAAAACGATTATTATATGGTTTCTAAAACTGAATTAATTGATTTTTTAAATAAAGAGTTCGGCAATAATACGTTTAAAAGTTTAGATATAACAACTAAATTAAGGGAGTATATCGACTACAAATGTAGAGATAGATATAAAGAATTTACTTATAAATTGAGAAATGACATCCTCTAACGGACTAAAGTCCGCAGTTTCCAAAAAGAGACTACAAG
>Ga0180438_10004782_pt1 | contig 19265 bp, 14 predicted proteins | sample SS_ome_12_FD_132455 | JGI IMG/M metagenome (GOLD analysis project Ga0180438, IMG submission 132455) | Hypersaline lake sediment archaeal communities from the Salton Sea, California, USA - SS_3_D_2 metaG | ecosystem: Environmental > Aquatic > Non-marine Saline and Alkaline > Hypersaline >...
GCCTAACCCAAGCCGCCCCAACAAGATACGCCACAACCACAACAGGAAGTTCCGATTAGACTTCCGGCTCCGCCCCTCCCCGGCGGCGTCGAATACTGTTACATTCGGGGAGATGCTGCGACCAACCCGGCAGGATGCCCTCCACCACTGACTAGCGCCAGCCAAGACAAATTCCAATTGCGGGTGAACCAGGACACTTCGACGAATCGAACCGTATCACGGCCAGTCGTCCGTTCGTTTGACGGCGAACACGTATCGCCACACGACCGCCCTTCCCCCGGCCAATGGCCGGGGCTATTTTTTTTTGCTCGTCCATTTCTTGAGCCGCGAGATGCCGGCGTCGGTCGCTTCTCCCAGTTGTTTGCCGAACTTTTCGGTCCAGCGGGAGATGCGGTCGCCGGTGGTGTCTTTGGCGTTGTCTTTCTTGCCGCCCTTCCCTTTGGCAGGCGCCGCGGGACGGGCCGGCTGCGTGGGCGTGATTTGCGGCAGCGGCTCGGCGGGTTCGACGTCCGTCGCTTCCGCCGCCGGCTTCGGCGCCGCGGTTTTCGGCGGCTCGGGGGGAACCGGAACCCGCGAGCGCGATTCCACCGGCGCCAGCTTCAAGAGGACCACGGTGCAATCGTCGAACCGCATCCGCTTTTCTTCCCGCATCTTGGTGACAAAAGCCGCGAACTGCTCGTCGTCGCTGTCCCACAGGTAAGCAAGATCGATCGACTTACCCGCCTCGGCCCCGGCCATCATCCAGGCCGCGAAGGCGTCGGAGGTCAGCAGCAATTCGTCGCCCGGCGCCAGGACTTCGCCCAGCGTATCGAAGGAAAGCTGCCCGTCGTGCGGGCCGGCCACGCTGGTGATGACCCGCGGGCTGTTTTGGAACTCGGCCGCCTCGGTGATGGGAAACGTCCGCGCGAGCTTGCCGTCGCGGAAGAGAAACAGGCAGCAATCGCCGACGGCGTAGGCGTAAAGCTGGTAGCCGGAGGGCATCGGCACGACGGTGGCGACCAGCAGCGTGGCCCCGGCGCCGTCGGCCAGTTTTGGCTTTTGGTGCCAGGCCAGCGCGTCTTCGTCCACCTGTTCGCTCCACGCGTTGCGGAGGGCGCCCAGCCAGACCCACAGCGACTTCGCGTCGAAGATATCGGGCGGATTGGTGACCGCCGTCTCTGCCAGCAGCCGGGCCCACGTCGAGGAGAACAACATCGACGAGACGCCGTCCGCCACGGCCGCCACGCCGTCCCGCTGGTTGATCGCGCAGGCGTCTTCGTATTCGTTGGGACGACGAACGTCTTTGGCGAGGCAAAAGGTTTTGACAGCGGAGAACATGGAAGCTTTCAGCGATCGGTTAGGACGCCGCAGGCTAAATGCCAATCTGCAATCTGCAATCTGCAATCCGCAATCTGAAATCTGAAATCACCTCAGTTGCATTGTCGCTCTCGTTCCCATGTCCAAGAACTTCACCAGCACCACCATGTCGGCGTTGAAGGCCATGCCGCGGGCGCCTTGCTTGAGGCCGAAGCCTTCGCTCACCGCGGCCTGGAAAAACGGCTGAGGAAGTTCGCTGGACATTTTGAATAATACTTTTGCCAGCTCGTCCGGCAGGCCCTCGCCGTGTGCGGGAAAGACGAAGGGGCTGGCCGCCGTTTCGCTCAGGTGGCAATTGAACAGCAGCACGTTTCCGTCGCTGGTTTGCAGGGCCCTGACGGCGTCGGCGTAGGGAATCGGGTCGCCGTCCTGCGATTCGCCGTCGGTAATGTGGATGACGATCGGCGGAAAGCTGTGCGGGTGCTCGCCGATCCACTGCTGCAAAACCCCGTGGGCGTAATGCAGCACGTGGCACATCGGCGTGGAGCCTTCCGTCTGCGGATCGACCCACACCGGCGTGTCGGTGGGGATTTCCATGACTTCGCCGGTCTCGTCGTCTTCAAACCGCTGCGTCATCGTGTCGATGCGGACCGGGTTATTGCCGATCTCGACGATCGAAACGAGCGGCTTGCCGGCCAGCGGGCCTTGCAGCGCGGGCTCGATGACGGGATGGGCCTGCGGGTCGGTGCGATACCCGATCACGCCCACATCCATCCAGTCGCGAATGCCGGCGTCGCCCGAGGCGCGGATCGCCATGTTGTGCAGCCACCCGTTGACGGCTGCGCACAGTTCGTCGCACTTCCGCCGCTGCGAACCGCCCAGGGTTTCGACCATCGAATACGACTGGTCGATGAGGAACAGGATACAGGCTTTGTTGTCTCGGCTGATCTCGCGTTGGTACATGGACACCTTTCTCGTTTCACGGCAGGCAGTGGAAGACGAAAGACGCAAAGTGGCGGGCCCCGGCGACGTGCCGTCGCCGGCCAAACGGGCCCGCTACGCATTGCTCCTTCCGACTTCCGACTTCTGACTTTCTACTTCCGACTTCACTCCTCCTTTCGCCGGAACAAACTCCAGCGGCTCTTTTTCTTTTCCTCGTGCAGCGTGATCTGTCCCAATTCCAGCGGTTCGCTCTCGAACACCTGGAAGCCCAAATCGATCACCGCCCAGGTGTAAACGTAGCAGCCGTCCCACTCGGGGTGAACCACGAAATCGCGGCGGGCGCCCGCCGCCGCCCACACGTCGCGGGTGATCGAGATGACCATGTGGTTGTCGATGTCCGCCAGGTTGGCGCCGGGCTTGGGCTTTTCCTGGAAGACCGCCAGGCGGCAGCGGTCGGTGATCTTGGGCGGCGGCCACTTCCAGCGGGCCCGAAACTGCTCCTCGCTGATCCGCTCGAGGGCCGGCGGGATGACCGGTTGCGGCTCGGGCGGCGGTTCTTCTTTTTTCTTTTTCTTCTTCTTGCCGTCTTTCTTGTCTCCTTCTTCCGCCTCCTCATCGGACTTTGCGTCGGCGGCGGGTTCCTTCTCCGACGGCTCGGCGGGCGTTTCGGCCGGCTCGGGCGCCGGCGGCAGTTCCGCCATCGTTTCATCCGGCAGGCCCAGCCCGCTCATCGAAAGCGGCAGCACCTCGGCGTCCATCCACTGGCATACGAGCGGCCGGTGATGCGGAAACTGCTCGCACAAATCGCGCAGCGTGTTCGCGTCGAAGAGCTGATGAAACGTCTTGCGGTCGCCCGAGGTCATCGAGCGAATCAAATCCCGCCGCAGCGTTTGCCGGGCATGGTCGGCCTCGCGGCGGAGTTCTTCGACCTTGTCGGCCAGTTCTTCGCCGAGCGGATAGCCTTTGAGGCTTCTGTCGGTCGCGAGTTCGGCCACGGCCACGGCGTCGTTGGCCTCGACGGCCGCTCTTAGCCGCCTGAGCACGTCGGCCCGGCGCCGCGCTTCATCCACCCGCTGCCGCCACGGGTCCGCCGCCCGGCAGTCGAAGAACAGGTCTTCATCCCATATCTCCAAGAGCCGCCGGTCGATCTCGGGCGGCGGATCGGCATTGGAGATTTTCCGCAGGGCTTCGAGCTTTTCGTACCGCCGCCGTGCCGCGTCGAGCCGGTCCCGCGCTTCCCCGGCCACCAGGTCTTCGGCCTTGGCTCGGCGGAGCACGTCGGCGGCCGCCAGAATCTCGCGGTCGCTCTTGGCCTTCTTCATGGCCGTGCGGAACTGGTCATAGGCCTTTAGCCGGGTGGTCGCCCGGCGGACCCGGCCTTCCGTCTCGGGGTGGTAGCCCTCGGGCAGTTCCTCCCACAGTTCGACAATTCGCTGTTCGCCTTCGAGGGAGGTTTTCTTGTCGAGCCGGTAAATCTCTTGCAGGCGCTTGACCCGTTTGACCGCCGCGCGGTAGGTCTGCTTGAAACGGGGGATGGCATCCCAGCCGTCGAAGAGGTTTTTCTCCCACGACTGCACCACTTCGCGGTCGTTGGCAAGGGTGGTCTGCCGCTCGGCGTTTTCGACGGCGTCCTTGAGGTAGCCCAGGGCCTTGAGCCGTCTTCGCCGCCGCTGCACGTGGGGAACGAGGGGCGCGGCCAGGGGATGCCCGCCCGCCTGCTCGATGGCGTCCCACGTCTCGAGCACTTGCTTGTCGTCGGAGTTGGGATCGTCGAGCAGTTTCATCAGGGTGTCGCAGGCGACGATCTTTTTCACCTCGGGCTTGATGCCCATCGCGCTGGCCCGTTTGTCGAGCACGCCCTCGTTGGCCTGCCAGGTATCGACGAGCATCCGCCAGGCGCCCTGCTGGAGCGCAGCGTGCAGCACGCCGAGCACCTGCTGCACGTGTCCCGCCTGCCGGGCCTGCTGGACGAGCGCCGCCGCGGCGGGATAGTCGTCGAGCAGTTCCGGAATGTAGAGCCGCTGCGCTTCGTACTCATTGCCGGCGGCCAAGGCCTGTTCCAGGGCCTGTTTGCACGCGACCCGCTGGTGGGCCTGGGCCAGCAGCGGCTGCAAGTGATGCGGAATCTGCTCGCCCGGCGCCATCCGCTTGACCAGCTCGACCGCCGTTTCCCAGTCCCGCCGCGAAAGAAGCTGTTCGAGCGAATTGCACCACAGCAGCACCTCGTCGATCGGCGGGACCTGGTGCAGGTCGTACTTGCGGAGTTCGAACAGGTAGTGCGTCAGGTCCCGGACCTGTTCATCGGGCGACCGCATCAGTTCATACGCGAGCCGCGATTGCTGCGGCGCCTCGAAGTCCTCCGGCTTGATGAGCAACTTGTCGTAGCCGGTGTTATCGACATAGGCCAGCCAGAGATGCGGCGCCGCGGCGAGCGCCCGCAGCGTGACGTAAATGAACAGCGCGGAGAAGTTGTCGAGGCCCTCGTACAGGACCGTGTTGTCGTTGCGGCCGGGATGCTGGTACGGCGCCATGCCGATCTCGAGGTTCCGACGCCCGATGAGCGACGGCGCGCACATCCCGTCGTAATCGACCAGTTTGAAATGGCCCTCGCTCGAGACCATCACGTTGGCGTGCTGCAAGTCGCCGTGGACGACGTTGTTGGCCGCCAGTTCCCGCACGAGCTGCAACCACACGTCGGCGGCGATGGTCAAAGCCTGGCTGTAGCGCTCGCGGCAGCGGTCGCGGACCCACTCGAAGAGCGTCACGCCCGGCACCCACTCCATCGTCACCAGCGGATAGAGCTTGCCGTCACCTGCGCTGCGAATGCCCTTCTCGTCGTAGTGAAACCGCACCAGCGACGAAATAGGCCGGTTCTCGACATACTCGTGCACCTGTTGGTACCGCTCGCGCCGCTCATCGCCGGACCGGTTGAACACCCGCACGGCGAACTCGGACCCGTCCGGCTGTGTCGCCCGAAACACGGTGGCGAAGTTGCCGCTGCGGGCCTTGGGCTGCCCGAGCTGGTCCATCTCGATCCGGCAATCGCGAAGCTGCGGATCGCGAAAGGCGAACTTGGGCGTCTTCAGCATCCGGCTGAAGTCGGAGATCAGCGGCCAGGTGGACATGCGCGGGGCGAGCTACGGGTCGGGGCGAAACCCATCAGGGTATCCCGTCGCATAAGCCGATTCAACGGGCGACCCCTTCCACTCGAACATCCGCGCTTCGCGCGCTGTGGCTATGCACGTTAAGAACCTAGCGCGGCCTTCGGCCGCAACCAGAATCCGAAGCACGAATATCGAAATCCGAAACAAACCCCAAATACGAAATTCGAATGTTCAAAACATCCCCGTGCGCTTCCATGCAGGGGCGGCTTTGAATTTCGGTCATTCGTGCTTCGAATTGGTTTCGGATTTCGAGATTCGGATTTCGGATTTCAAAATGCGCGCAAACCGCGCTGAAGCTACGGTGTAAGGAACTAAGCATCCGTCCGGATATCCACCTTCAGCGCGCCGAGCATCTCCGTGAGCCGCTCTTCTTTCTTGCTGATAAAGAGCACGTTCTCCAATACGACGGCCCGCCGCTCGTTGCTCGGGTGCAGGATCAGCCGGCCGCTGCCGAGCAGCAGGTACTCGAAGATGTCGTTGATCTCCTTGTCCACGCGAAGGTTGGGGGCCGAGTACCGCTTCAAATCGCTCATGATGCCCGAGTGGTGCAGCAGCTCGTTGGGCGTGACCTCCCAGTAGTCGAAGCGGACGCTGATGAACGTCGCGATGTACATCAGGGTGAACAGGGCGACCATGCAGAGGAAGAACGTCGTGTTCGCCACGGGCTTGACCGCCTTCAGATAGTCCCCCACCGCCGGCACGAGGTCCGGGTAAAAGACCCCCAAGAGCACGCAGCCGAGCACCGCCGCGACCACCAAAAAAAACAGCGTCAGCGAGGTGCCCCGCGGGAAGTCGAACGTGATGACCACGAGGTTGATCGCAAACGCGATCAGGAAGACCCACGTGCCGATGACCACCGTTGTGTCGCCGGTGGTCACATCCTTGAAGTGGTTGCCCTCGCTGACCATGTCCGAGATGATCAGCCACAACGCCATGCCCAGGGCCGCCAGGTACGTCGGATAGAAGAAGACGATCTTGGGATACGGCACCAGAAACACGCGGTCTTCCTGGTTATCCTTCTTCGCATCCTTGGCGTTGTCGCTCATCGGGGCGTCCTCGGTGGTTCGGTTGGGTAGATACGGAAAGCCAGGGGCCAGCACTGCCACGCGCAAAGCATACCGGCGCGACCGGCGCGTCGCCACCCAAGCGGGCATTCGTACTGGCCAGCGAGATATTGGGAAGCCGGAAGGGGTCGCCCGTTGATCGCAGCGGCGGTCGCGTCCGAATCGATTCAGTCCCGGAGGCGGCAAAACATAGCCCTGACCATTGGTCAGGGAACGACTTGTTTCGGATTTCGATATTCGGGTTTCGGATTTGAACCCCTCACCCCTGCCCCTCTCCCTGAGGGAGAGGGGATCACTCGCTGACGCTTCGTGCTCTGAGCGACTCCCTGCCGCACTCACGCGGCCCGGAGTTCCTTCCCCGGCTGGACGCCGCCGGCCCAGGTGACGACCTGGCTCGGGTCGGAGATTTGGCCGGCGGTTAGGGTGGCGTCGCCGACCGTGCGGCTGGCCAGATTGCCCCGGAAGGACACCTGGGCGGTTTCGCCGGCCACGGTCAGGTCGGTGATGTCGCCGCTGGCGCGATGGAACAAGCGGCCCGCGGTAATGGTGACGTTTCCCAGGGCCGCGGCGCCGTCCACCGTGAGTTCCCCGCCGGTTTGGGTGAGCGTGGTCACGTCGGCGGCCAGTTCACACTGGGCCTGGTCCGAGATTTCCAGCGTGTCCACCGTCGCCCCGGCGCCGATGCGAAGTTGCCCGCCGGTTTGGCGAATGGTCGCGAAGCTGGCGGCCTCGTCGCCCGGCTGTCCCGTCGCCACGCTTCCGCGTTCCACGGAGAGCGTCGCGGCGGCGCCGGTGTTTTGCAGCGTCACCGCGGCGCCGGAAAGCGGCTGGGCCGTCTTCTCGACGGTGATGGCGGCGTCGGCGGCGTCGAGGTCGAGCAGAATCCTCGCGGCGCCGAGCCCTTCGCCGTCGCCGATGAGCGCGGCGTCGGCCCCGATCTTCAAGAAGCGGTCGCGGAACTGAAAATACGCGGCGCCGTTCTCGCCGACGGCCACCGCCGGCAGGCCGATTTCTCCCTCGTACACGCCGGCGACGCTGAGGCTGGCCAGCGTCACGCCGGACTGATCGAGCCCGTAGCGGATGGACGCATTGGTGTGGCCGATGATCACGTCGTCGCCATCGGCGGGAACCGCTCCGGCGGTCCAGTTGGCGGCGGTGTCCCAGTGCTCCGGCCCGCTGGAAGGCGTGATCTCGCTGATGGCGAGCGTTTGCGTGTCGGCAGAGCCGCCGTCGGTGGCGTCGCCGGTAACGGCAAACGGCTTCCCAGGTGTCCTGGTGGTCAGCAGGATGCGGGTGGCCTCGTCGGTGGCCACGATCTCGCTGAATTCGGGGATGGCCGAGCTGTTGACCCCGCTGGCCAGTCCGGCGGTCACGTCGGCCACGGTCGCGGCGGCAGCGGTGTAGCTGACGGACTTGCCGCCCATCGTCAGCGTGAAGACGTCGCCGACTTCCACATTGGCCGGCGTGGCGGCGGACACCTGGGCGATTGGCGTAGCGTCGCCGCGGAAAATTTTCATCGACATAAGACAACTCCTGGAGTTTGGGACGTTTAGCCGTGGCCGGAAGGCCACGGACGAAGGGGAAAGGGCAAAGACGGAAGGCGGAAAGGAAGCATGGAGTACGGAGTACCGAACAGGTTTCGGTGGCGCGGTTTGTGTTGCGCTGTGCGGGGGAAGCTCACGGCCCACGGCCCAAAAAAAAATTCTCCCGACCTCCTTGACTCTTCTTCACTACTCACGAATAACTTTAGCAGTCGCGAAGAGTTGTTCAAGAGTTGAGCCAGCGTTTTTCGCGACCAGCGGTCGCCGCCCGACTTCCGACTTCCGACTTTCCACCGAGTCCTGCCATGCCTGACGAAATCGAAACCGACGTGATTCCCGTCGCCGAGGCGGTCGCCGATGAGCCCCCGCCGGTCGCGGAGACCATCGAGGATCCCGAGGCAAACCCCGTGGACGAGACGCAGCGGCGGCTGGCCGCTCGCCGCGACGCGCTGCGGGAAGAAATCGAGGCCGCCCATCGCCTGCCGGCGGGCCTGAAGGCCAGCCTGGCGGAACGGATCGACGCGATCGGCTTTAACGACGCCGGCGCCGAAGAGCCGTCGCTGACACTCGCCGACGCCGTGCGCCTCTGGGAAGCCGCCATCCCGACCGGCGTCGCGGTGGCGGTGCAGGAAACCCGCGAGTCGGCCCATCCCCGCGGGGACGGCTACTTCCGCGGCGACCCGAATTCGCTGACCGATGAAGACGCCGAGCGGATCGCCCGCGAGCAAGTCCGCCGCAGCGGCTTCGCGTAGCCGCTGCGCGGTGGCCGTGGGCTGTGAGCCGTGGGCCGTGGGCCGTGGGCCGTGGGCTTTCCCGCGTGGCGCAGCGCAGGCCACGAAGGCGCCGTCCATTCCATACTCCGCGCTCCGCATTCAGCATTCCTTTCCGCCTTTCCCAATCTGCAATCTGCAATCCGCAATTCCAGGAGCTTTCCATGTCCGAGTTTTCCCAAGGCAGCCCGCCCGGGGCGTCCGCCCGGCAGTCTTCCAGCGAGGCCCAGGTGTGGTGGGCCGGCCGCGGCGGGCAGAACCTGCTCGCCACGCGAATGATCACGCTCGACAAGAGCAACACCGACGACGGCGCCGATCCGGCCACCACCATCCGGGCCGGCTACGTGCTGGCCCTCGAGGACGAGTCGGGCAACGCGTACCTGTACGATCCCGACGCCAACGACGGCCGGCAGGTGGCGGTCGGCCTGCTCGAGCACACGCAGGACATGCTGCAAGAGGGCGCCGCGGCCGACCGCTTCACGCAGATGCTGGTGACGGGACTGGCCAAAGAGTCGCAGGTCCTGGCGCTCGACACGCGGGCCCGGCAGCAGCTTGCCGGGCGATTCGTGTTCGACGCGGTTCCGCTGGCCTCGCCGGCGGCGCCGTGGGTTCCGCGGGGCGTGTATTGCAAGGCGGCCGATTTTGCGGTTACCGCCGCCGATCACGGCACGCTGCTGATCGCCACGGCGGCCGTCAACTTCACGCTGCCGGCGAAGGAGAACGGCCTGGCGTTCCGCTTCTTCCAGACGGCCGACGCGGACCTGGTCATCACGGGATCGAGCGACATCGTCACCGTGAACAACGCCGCGGCGAGCACCCTGACGTTTGGCACATCCAGCGAGAAGATCGGCAGCCACGCGCATGTCGAGTGCGTGTACACCGCCGAGGGCACGCTGAAGTGGGTGGCGACGAACCTGGGAGGGACAACGCTGGTCGCCGCGTAGCGCGGCGGCTGTGGGCCTTGGGCCGTGAGCCATGGGCTTTCACTCGTTCCCAGGCAGAGCCTGGGAACGAGACATTCGATATTCCGTACTCAGTAATGAGTACTCAGTGCTCGGCGCCTGGTACCCGGCGTATTCCACGCCCACGCTCGCTCTGCTCGCTTTGGGCGTGCCACCCCATTTTCCGACTTCCAACTTCCGACTTCAGGACTTCCCCATGCCCCGTTCTATCCAACAAATTCTGGCGCCCAAGACGGTGCTCAAGGCCATTTCGCAAATCGACATGCCGGGGACGTCGCTTTCGCGGCTGTTCGGTTGGGGCGCCGCCGGCGTGAACAAGGACCGGCAGAGCGGCCGCCATTTCTCTTATGACATCTTCGACAACACGCGGAGCATCGCCACCGCCCGCACGCCGGGGCAGGCCGCTTCCCGCCAGGCGCCGCAACGCGTGGGGACGGTCAGCGGGACGTTTCCGCGGTCGGCGGAGACGATTTCTCTGTTGGATGAAGACCTGCTCAATCGCCGGGCGATCGGCGGCGACGCCGGTCAGCTCGACCAGGCCGGCGAGTCGTACATCACGCGGCAGGAGGCGTATCTCGGCCAGCGGTTCGCCAATCTCGTCGAGTTCCAGACGGCGGCCATGCTGCGGGGTTCGTACTCGTACTTGCAGGACGGCGACGATCTGAAACACGGCTTTGCCGGCGGCGAAACCACCGTCGATTTCCAGATTCCCGCCGGCAATCTCGACGGGCTGGACATGCTCGGCGAAGGCGACTTCCTCGACGCCTCCTGGGACGACGCCGGGACCGACATCCCGCTGAGCCTGGCCAACATCAACGCCGCGATGGTGCGGCTTTCCGGCATGGGCCTGTCGCATGTGATTCTCACCGGCGTCGGCTGGAAACACGTGATCAACAACACGGCGGTGAAAAACCTCGGCGGGTCGGACGCGGTCGCCTTCGAGTCGATGCAGCGGGTGGCGCCCGGCGAGTTCACCGCGGTGCTGCGGGCCGTCCCGTGGGTGACGTTCCACATCATCGACTACGGATTGAACGTGTGGGACGGCTCGGCCGAGGTCTTCACCAGGCTGATCGAGGATGACCACGCGGCGTTCTTGCCGAGCGTCTCGCCCCGCTGGGCCCAGTACCTGGAAGGCTCGGAGGTGGTCACGGAAGGGCCGGGCGGCGTTCGGGCCGAGCGGTTCGGTTTTTACGCCTACGCCTATCCCACCCACGACCCCAGCGGCTGGGATTTGGCGGCGGTGAGCAACGGGATTCCGGCGCTGTACGTGCCCAGCGCGGTGGCGTACGGGCAGATCGTGTTTGCGTAGCGGGTTCGCGTCGCCCTACGGGTGACGGCTAAACGGCCTTCCGACTTCCGACTTCACTTCTCCCATGACGACCTTTTGCACCAAGTCCGACATCGAATCGATTCTCTCGGCCGCGCTGGTGGCGCGGGCGGTGGATGATGACGAGGACGGCGGCGTTTCCGCGGAAGAGGACGCGGCGATTGACGCCGCGATTCGGCGGGCCGCGGGGACGATTCATGCGTACCTCGGCTCGCGGTACGACCTGGCGTCGCTTGCCGACAACGTTTTCCTTCGAGACGCCAACGCGATGCTGGCGGCCCAGGCGCTGACCAGCCGCCGGGGTAACGCCGCGCCGGCAGGCGTTCAGCAGCAGGCCGAGGTGATCGAAACGCGGCTGGTGGAGATGCAAGCCGGCCGGCAGCGGCTGCCCGGCGCCGTCGAGAGCCATGACCAATCGCCGCAGGCAGTGAATTTTGACGTGGACCTCGGCCGCGACGACAAGATTCGCGCCGTTTAGCCGTCGCCGGCACGGCGACGGCAAAACGTCACGCCTCACACTTCAACCCCCAAACGCGCCATGTCCACCGCCGCCATTTTGAAACACCTCCGCGACCGCCTGCGCGGCGCCCTTTCCCTCGCGGCGGATCAGTGTGCGATTGCGCCGACGCGGGAGCCGCCTTCCGCGGCCGGGCCGGTTTTTGTGGGAATCGCCGACTGCGGGGCCGCCGCCGAGGGCGAGGGCCATCTGGCCGAGACGGTCGAAATCGAGATTACCGTCTGGCGGCGGAGCGGGGCGTGGCCGCGGGATCGGCTGGGCGACGCCCTCTTGCCGATCGATCCGTACGCCGCCGGCCTGCCGACCATCGAGCAAATCGAGCGGGCCGTCATCCGGGCCGTGCACGCGGACCGCGCGAACCTGGTGGCGGCGATCAACGCGGACCTGGGTCCGGGCGATCCGCCGCTGTTGCAACCGCTGTATTACCAGGGACGCGGCGTGAGCGAGGTGGTGTATTTGAGAGAAGAGACCAACGAGGACGCCTGGATCGCCCGGCGGCTGAAGTTCCGCGGGATGCTCCGCGTGGCGCCGCTGGCGGCGTAGCGGCTTTCAAACCGTCGCCGTGCCGGCGACGGCTAAACGACCGCTGCGCGGATCAACTTCTAACTTCCAACATTCAACATTCAAAACTCAACTTCCGACTTCCCACTTCCGCCTTTCTTTCCGGCCTTTCTTGCGTGCGCTCACGCTGTCGCGGTTCTTCCCCGCCCGCGGCCACCGCCGGGAAGGCGGCGGGTACGAACCGCCTTAGGCCAACCCGTTGAAACCCATGACCGATTTTGAAAATCTCGGCGACGGTGAGTTGGCCTACGGCGACTTCGTGCTCGGCGGCTCCGGCAGCGCGCTACCGCAGTTGCGGCTGGCGAGCGAGCCGGTTTACGACGAGGCCGGCGGCCGCGTGACCGCCATTCGCTATACGCTTTCGGCCGCTTCCCTGCTGTTCGACGCCGATGAGTCGGCCCTGGCGGCCCGCGTCGATGCGGCCCGGCAGAAACTCGCGCTGCCGAACCAGCGTTTGAAATTTTCGTCGCTGGGCGTGGGCGACGACGTGGGCCCGGGGTCGGCGTCGCCCGAGATGGGTGGCGGGGTCAAGCCGCTCTCCGTGGAACTAACGCCCATCGCCGGCGCCCTCGCCTGGCAGCTTGTGTGGAAGTGCGAGTTCACACTCGCCGCGACTGGCTCCCGCGGCATCGCCGGCGGCATTCTCGCGGTGAACTACTCGCAGACGATCGCCATTGATGAGAACGGGCGGACGACGCGGACCGTCGCCGGGTACTTGGAAATCGCGGGAGTGGGCGGTCTTGGCGCGTCCTCCCTGACCAATGGTCAGGGCTATGTGTCGGGGCAGGGCTATGTTGCGGCCGACCAGGCGCGGGAGCGGATTCGCGTGGTCGTGCCGCGGGGCTTTCAGCGGACAAAGAGCGAGTGGACCGAATCGGCGGACAAGCGGCGGCTCGACTTCGTGATTGTCGATGTCGAACGCGGCGGCGGGCCGCTGCCCGCGGGCATCGCCGAGGGGGCCTTGGAGTTTTCGCTGGAAGGCGCCCCCGCCGTCGGCCGCACCTTGGCCACGCTCGACGGGTTCATGGAAGCGACCGCTGACCGCCCGGCCACGCACGCCCTGGCCACGCTCCTTTCCATCGCGTTGGATCGCCAGCGAAAGCTGCAAACCGCCGCACGGGCCGGCACGGTCTTGACGCCCAGCCGCGTGCGCGTGTCGCGGCAGCTTCTCGGGCGGCGGTTCGAGCTGCGGATCGAGTACGAATTGCTCCGCGGCGTGGGAGAGCTGCTGACGCAAAGCGGCTTGTGGACGCCGGTCGAGGGACCGGGCGAATCGGCCTGGCAAACCTCGCTGGCGGAACTCGGCGGGCCGCATGCGAACCGCGGGATCGCCGGCCTGTCCCTGTGGCCGGAAGCATCGGCGGTCGTCGCCTTTCCGCCAATGGCCGTGACCATTGCGGCCGGCCAACCTTCGCGGCGGGTCCTGCCGGAGGCCATCGCCCTGCCCGCGCTCATCCCGCCGGTTCAGCCGAGCGTGAGCTGGCTCGAGTTCTCGATGAAGGTGACCGCCGACCGGGAAGAAAACGTGAGTGTGCGACCGCTTGCCCTGGCCGTAAGTGAAGGCGGCGGTGGCTCGGGATTGGGCCCGGCGTACCAGGTGGATCCAACCGGCGGCGGCGGAAGCTCGGGCGGCGCCCACGGCTTCGTCCGCGAGGTCCACGGGCCGCCGCGGCAAACCGTCACACTCTCCGGCGAGGCGAAGCGGGTCGGATTTTTGCCCGACCTGCCGGAACTATCGGCAGTCGCGGGCCGCCCCGCCTGGCCGCGAAAGCGCGTCATCGAGCGCGAGCAACACGGCGAGGTCGGCGGCCAGCCGGTGCACGTCGCCCGCTGGAAATTCACGTACGACGTGCCGGGCTACCTGGCGGAACTGCCGTCCCATAGCTCTGGCCAGTGGCCAGGGCGAGCGACGTTGTAGCGGCAAAACACGCGGGCCCTCGCGACAACGGCCCGTTCCCTGACCAATGGTCAGGGCTATCGTTCCTCCTTCCTCCTTCACCCATGTTCTTCACCAAACTCAAATCGTGGCTGCTTGCGGAGCGGCCGGTGACGGCGGCGTACACCGTGCCGCCGCCGCCGTCGGCCGCGCTGCGGATTGACGAACTCCCGCCGTTTACCTTGCACACGGCGGACTTGATGCGGTTCGATCCGCAGGTGCGGATCGGTGTGGCCGCCCGCAACGGCCTTTTGATGGCGGCGGAAGTGGAAGTGGCCGCCGCGGACGAGCGGGTCGCGGCCTTCGTCCAGCGGCAATGGGACCGCATCTGGAAATCGTCGGCCCACGTGCTTACCAAGGCCAAACTCTACGGCTTTCTGCCGTGCGAGGTGATGTACCGCGAAGGCGAGCGGCCGGGCATGATCGAGTTCGATTCGCTCATCGACCGCCACCCCCGCGACGCCCGGGTGCTCTCCCGCGACGCCCGCACGGTCGGCTTCTCGCTTGCGAGCAAGAACGACCAGCGGCTCAAGCTGCTGGCCCCCAAGGCCCTGGTCTGCACGTACGACGCCGCGTTCGGCGGGGCGTACGGGGTGTCGCTGCTCGAGCGGGCGTATCCGCCGTGGTACGAGAAATGGATGAACGGCGGCGCCAAAAAGACGCTGCGGCTGCGGATGATCAAAGACGCGTATCTGGGCGATATCTTCTGGTACTCGCCGGACCGCACGCTGCAACTGCCCAGCGGGAAGGTGGTTTCGTGGCGGGAGATCGCGCGGGACATTCTGGAGGCGCGGCTTTCCGGCGGAGCGATGACGCTGCCGCTGATGTACGACCGCGACGGCAACAAGCTGTTCGACTACACGCCGCCGCAGGACGTCGGCGGGGCCACGCCGATCTTTCAGTGGAAGACCGACCTGGACCGCGAAATCTGGAAGGCCCTGGAAGTGCCGCCGGAGATTCTCGAGGCCGGCGGCGTGGGCAGCGGTTACGCGGGCCGGTCGATTCCGTTCACCATCGCCCTGGCGGCGGTGGACGTGGAGTTCTCCGAGATCGTGCGGTGCGTGGATCGCGACATCCTGCGGCCGGTCACGCAACTCAACTTCGGCGCCGAACCGGCGTATGAACTCAAACCGCGACCGCTCGGCGAGATCTACGCCGATGAGCGCCCATCCCATCGTTAGCCCGAGGCTTCGTAACGAAGCGTCACGATGAACAGCTCGAACATCACCATCGAACTCGACGGCCGGGCGTGCCTGGCGTCTGCGGACGCCCGGCGGCCCAACGTTTTTCGCTGCCCGCTGGGCGAGTCGCCGGGCGGGGCGTCGCTGCTATTGACGCGGCGGGATGTGGATGCGCTCGCCGCCGATGCGGCCGCCGAGCACACGCTGGTCTTCCGCCGGAAGTCCGACGACGGTTCTTTCCGGGAAGAAGTCGCCTTCCCGCGATTGCTTTTCATTCAGGCCGAGCGCGTCGATCCGGGGGCGAAGGATGATCCGGACGCCCTCTTCCAGGTGGAACTCGCGGACCGCCGCTGGCTGGCGGAGCAGTACAGCGACGTTGGCAAGTTGCGTCTGAATCTCCGTTCGTTCGCCCAGGACGATGCGTATCTCGACGGGACCGGCGGCGCCGACTGGGCCGCAGTGATTGAAGAATTGTGGAGCACGTTGGCGGGAATGCTTGGCGATTTTCCCGGCTTGCCGGCGACGTTTTCCGGCGCCGGCGGGCCGGATAACGTCGATGTTACCGGGCAAAGCGCGTGGCGTTTGCTGCATCGGCTGCTCGAAGAGATGGGTTGCTCAGTCCGCTACGAACCGCTCACGGCCGCCTTCTTTATCGTGGACCTCGCGGCGGACCAGGCCGACCTGTCGGGCAATCTTTCGCAAGCCGCGAAATACTTCGACGAAGAAACGATCCGACCGGCCGCCGGCCCGGTGGCGGCGCCGGAAACGATTCGCGTCTACTTCCGCAACTGGCCGCAAAGCTACGGGCAAGAGCGGGACACCGGGGTTACCGATCACTGGCTCGTGGACGGGCGGTTTCATTCTTTAGACGTAGCGACCAACATCGCCGGCGCCGCGAGTGGAACCGTCTTGCCGCTGTGGGATGAACGGACACGGAATCTCGACGAAGACGGCCAGCCGATCAACGCCGCGGAGGTGACCGCCCGGGCCCAGCAGCGGGCAGCGGCCTGGCTGGGCGAACGATCCCGGCGGTCGCAGTCGCCACAAATGACGCTGCCCGGCTGGCGGACCGATATCCTGCCCGGCGCGGCAATCGCCGAGGTCCGCTGGCAGGCCGACGCCCGTCACGGCGCGACGACGGAGCTGCGGCGGCATTCGGAGCGGCCACCTTCGTATTCGCGCCATGGTTCGCCGCAACCCCTTGCCGCCGACTTTCGCCCGCACGTGAGCAACGTCGTGCAGGTGGTTCACAGCGGGGTGGCGGCGGGCGAGGCGGTCGCGGCCAACGCCGACGGCCTGCACGGCGGCCGTGTCCGCCGCTGGGTGGCCGGCGCCATGGAAACGCTCGAGGACTGCTGGATTCGTTTCATCGACGACCATGACACCGACGCCGGCGCCGTGGCCGCGGTCAACCACGAGCTGTACGGCCCCGGCCGATTGTGCGGCGTGGAAACCAGCGAAGGCGTTACCCGGCCGCTCTATCTCGCCCGCCGCGGCTTCAGCGAGAACGTGTTTCTCGTGGGCGCCTACGTGCCGTACCAGCAACAAACCACCACCGTGATTTGGAGCCAGCCGACCCGCTACGAAGACGGCGTGAAGCTGGAGCTGGGATCCGGCGGCGACGCGATTCTGTTCTGGAACGATTCGACGCAATCCCTCGAAACGAGCCGCGGCGGCAGCGTCCTTCAGCAGTCGTCCACCGCGCTTCGCTTCAACAGGTCGCTCATCCTCGACGCCCAGGCCAACGACGCCAACGTCACCACCGAATTCGGCGTGCGGACCCAGGCCCTCTTCATCGACGCCGGCGATTATACGGGCTACGGGTTTTTCCTCGAGCGGGACAACGGCGCCAACCCCGCAAACGCCCCGATCTATTCGTTTGGCCGCAAAGGCGGGGCCGGGGCCGCCATCGCCAGCGGCGACCTGGTCGGCCGAAACATCGCCTGGGGCTGGGATGGATCGAAATACACGCTCTCCGCCACGATGGACTACGAGGTGGACGGGGCGGTTTCCTCGGGCGCCGTGCCGGTGGCGTTTGTCATTCGCACCGGAAGCAAGAGCGCCACCGTGGCGGAGAGGCTGCGGGTCGATTCGTCCGGCGCCATCTTCTCCCGCGGCCGGCACAAGTTCGACGGGGGCACGCAGTCGAGCGCCGGCAATAACGGCATCACCAAAAACATCATCATCGACGATCCCAGCGGCGGCTGGCACGACCTGGACTTCGAGGACGGGCTGCTGGTGGCCCATTCCTACAACCCCGGCAAATGATCGTTTTCATCTGGATACCCAAGGCCGCCGGAACGTCGGTATGGCGAGCGATGCGGCACAGCGGGACGGCGGTGGAATACAAGCCGCTCGTGCTGGAAAGCGGTTTGATCGACGGCTTGCCGGCCCACAAGGAATGGTGTGACGCCGGCATCCAATACGTGACGTTTTTCCACGCGGATATTGCGGCGCTGCCGTGCGATCTCTCAAGGACGATGCGCGTCGCCATCGTCCGCAATCCCTGGGATCGGCTGGTGTCGCTTTACCACTACCTCCACAGTCCCGTCGGCATGGCGAAACCGCGGGGCCGGGCGCTGGCGTCCCTGCGGCTCTGCTTCGACGATTTCGTCGTTGCGGCGTGCGGCGGCCGCATCCCGCCGCCGGGAGCGAGCTATTTCGACGGCATTGTCGGCGCCAATCCGCAAACGTGCTGGACGCGAAACGCCACCCGTGTCTGGCGGCTGGAAGACCTGCCGCGCCAGTGGCCGGAGTTCCAGCGGGCCACCGGCGTCACGGCGCCGCTGCCCCATATCAACCGCGGCGAGCGCGGGCCGTACCGAGACCATTACACGCCGGCGCTGCGACACCTGGTTGCGAAACGGTTTGCCGAGGAAATCGAGGAGTACGGCTACGCATTTTGAGAAGGGAAGGCCCAGGGGGTCGGGAGTCTTTTTCGGTCCGACCGGCGAACCAACGGAAAACACGTTGACCGAAAAAGACTCCCGACCCCTTTCCTCCCCGACGCGCAATGTCATCAAGATTCGAGGCATCGATGATCCGTGTCGCCTTTCTTACCCCGAGCCTGCACATTGGCGGGGCGGAGCGCTGGATCGCCGCGCTGTGCCGGAACTTCGTGACGGTCGAGCCCGCCGCGGTCATTCATACCAACCGCTTCGCCCATCATCAGATCGAGCGGCAGATTTCGCGGTTCTGCCCGGTGCTGCGGCCGGAGCGCGGCGGCTGGAGTGGATGGCAGGAGGTTGCGCGGCGAGCGGTCGAAAAACGCCGGGCCGATGTCGTTATCTCTTGGTGTTGCCCGCTGCTGCCGGCGCTCAGGCCGTGGATTCCCGCGCCGGTGATCGAGGTAAGCCACAGCGACGGGGCGTGGAGTTCGCAGTCCTTGGCAATGCAACGCGGCTGTTACGGGGCTGATTTTTGGGTGGCGGTGTCGCAGGCGGCCGCGACGGCGTTTCCACCCTCGCAGCGGGACCGTGTCACCGTCATCTATAATGGCGCCGAAGTCGACCGGGTCACGCCCCGGCTGGGCCGCGAGATTCAGCGCGAACGCTGGGGCGTGCGGCCGGACCAAAAAGTGGCCCTCTTCCTCGGTCGCTTCGCCGAGGTGAAACGGGTCGATCGGCTCATTCGCGCCGCGGCCTTTCTGGATAGAAGCTGGCGGATCGAGCTGATCGGCCACGGCCCGCTCCAAAAGCCGCTGGCCGACTTGGCGGATGACACCGCGCCAAGCCGCGTCCACTTCCACGACCCGATCTCCCACGTCGGCGACGCCCTGGCCGCCGCCGACGTCTTCGTGCTGCCGAGCGAAAGCGAAGGTCACCCGCTGGCCCTCAACGAGGCATGGCTGGCCGGGACGCCCGCCGTGACGACCCGCTTCGCGTTTATCGGCGAAATGACCCGCCGCCACGGCCCGCTGACGCACACGGTAGAACAAGACGCGCCGCCGGCGGACCTCGCCACCGCGATCATCACTGCACACGAAGACGGAGCCAGCCGCGCCA
>Ga0180438_10004786_pt1 | contig 19258 bp, 12 predicted proteins | sample SS_ome_12_FD_132455 | JGI IMG/M metagenome (GOLD analysis project Ga0180438, IMG submission 132455) | Hypersaline lake sediment archaeal communities from the Salton Sea, California, USA - SS_3_D_2 metaG | ecosystem: Environmental > Aquatic > Non-marine Saline and Alkaline > Hypersaline >...
CTCGATGACCAGCAGGTCGGGCTGCTGGTCGGGATCGGGGCGCAGGATGACCAGCACCAGCTCGGCATGCAACAGCGCGCGCAGATCGTCGGCGGCGGCCGCAATGATCTCCTGGGGTCCGGCACCCGCGTGGAGCATGGCGTTAATGCGGTTGACCAGGCTCAGACGCTGTTCGCGCTCACGCAGGGCGCTGATGTCGGTGATGACGGCGACGATCCCCGTGACGTCGCCCGCGGGATCGGTCACGAGATTGGCCCGAACCAAGGCGGGGAAGATACGGCCGTGAATAGCGCGCAACTCCAACTCGGCGACTATTGAGCCGTCAGTCTGCAGCCGCTTCAGCAAGCGCGGGAAGGATGTGGGGTCGATGGTCACGCCGGTCGTGTCGAGCGCCAGATCGAGTTCCGGACCCATCGATCCGAAGAGGCGCTCGAAGGCGGGGTTCGTGTAGATGGCGTGTCGCTCGGCATCGGTGACAACCACGGCGTCACTGGCGTTGTCCAGGCCGATCTTGATGCTGCGCAGCTCCTCCTGGCGGCGACGCTCGCGGGTCACGTTGCGTACGATGCCGAGGCCCTCCGGGAGCAGCCCGTGCTCGTCGCGCAGCGGCGTGGCGGTGATCTCGACGGTCAAGGGCTGACCGGAGCCGGTGGTGGTACGTAGCTCGCAGGTGGCCGGTTCGGCGGAGCCGTGCTCGAAGCGAGTACGCAGGTGTTCCTCGAGCAGGGCGGCATCGCGCTCCTCCACCAGGTCGCGGGTGCTCATGCCCACCAGTTCATCCCGCGGGCGCTCGAACATGTCGGCGACGGCCTGGTTGGCGAAGGTGATGGTGCCGTGGCGGTCGACGGCGACGACGCCGTCGCGCATGGCATCGACGAGTCGGCGGTAGCGGCGCTCGCTCTGTTCCAGGTCGGCTCGAGCCTCGCGCTCGCTGCTAAGCGCTTCAGCGTTTACCAGGGCACGCTGGACGGTCAGAGCGAGGCGCTGACCGAGGTGATGGCCCACGACCCAGTCGAACAGGCCGGAGCGGACCGCTCGCAGTGCGATCTCAAGGTCGATATGCTCGGCGACGGCGATGACCGGTACGTTGGGGGCGCTCGAGACGAGATGCGGAAGATGGTCCCGCACGCACGGGTCGGCGTGATCCGATCGGCAGATGACGACATCGAACTGCTGGTGGATCAGGGCCTCAATGGCGGCGTCGAGGTCGTCGACGCGCGCGATTGCAGGCGCGAAACCGCCTGCCTGCAGCGGCTCCACGATCTCTTCGACGCGATTGTCACGGTCGTCAACCAGGAGCACGGAAAGCGCCTGCGCCATGGAACATGCTCCTCCCCGCGAACCGTCGCCGGCGGCTGTGGGAGACCAGGGGCGGCCTCCCATGCCGCCCAACGTGCCCAGGAGCCTTCTTGGTCGCCGGGTGCGAACAATCCTTTCTAGGGAGGTCGTGAGGAGTTCGCCAATAATTAACATGCGGCAAGTGCTATAGGTCGTCGTCCGACGGGGTCTAATACGGTAGAATAGATTATCACCCATCCAGATCGACAAGGAGGCAAAACGAGAATGCGCGCACGGACAGGCTTCACCCTCATCGAACTGCTGGTGGTCATCGCGATCATCGCAATCCTCGCGGCTATCCTGTTTCCAGTCTTCGCTCGGGCTCGGGAGAAGGCGCGACAATCGAGTTCTCTGAGCAACACCAAGCAGTTGGGTCTGGCAATCGGGATGTACGTGCAGGACTATGACGAGGTCATGCCGCTGGCGGTGGCAGGCATGCCGCCGACCATCTTCGTGCTCAGCGAACTGCTGGAACCGTACATCAAGAACCAGCAGATCTGGCAGTGCCCCAGCAAGGACGAGTCGGTAGTGCTCAGTGCCCTGGGCAAACCAAACGTCAGCTACGCTCCGGACGTGGGCACGCCGATGCCATCGGGGACCTACCGGTTGTTCGGGGCCCCCGCAGCGCTCACGTTCTCATGCGGGCTCGCACAGATCGATCAGCCGGCCAGCACGCCGACGATGTGTGACGCGGTGGGCTCGATCAGCGCCACCTTCACTAGCACGATGGTCGAGGATCCGCGACATAACGACGGCTGCAACTACCTGTTCGCGGACGGTCATGCAAAGTGGGACCGGCCGGAGAACCAGCCGATTCGGCTGCAGTAGCGGCCAGGCCGGACAGTCATCGAGACAGGCGCTGACATGCCGGCGCCTGTCTCGTTCATGTACGGTGCGGCCAGGGGAGGACGGGGGGAGAACTCCCGGGGGAGAGGGGCGCAGGAACTCCGGGACAATCCCGGGTCAGGAGGTCCCGCTATGACGCAGGTTGCGCGCTGCACTCTCTACGCGCTTGCCTTGAGCCTGATGAGCGTGCCGGCCGGGGCGCAGGAGGCCCGGGAGCCCGGTCTGCGTTTCCATGCGTCCTTCGATCGGCGCGACGTTGCGGCCGACTTCGCCTTGGGCAACCCGCAGTCGACCACCTTCACCGAGAGCCTGGAGCTGCGGGCGGTGCCGGGCGTGGCCGGGCCAGCCTTCCAGATCGCCGCGGATGAACTGCTGGAGTACGACCTGCCCGGGAACTTCAGCCTGACCGGCGGCACGGTGCTGATGTGGGTGCAGCCGGTGAACTGGGCGGGCAGGAACGATCGCTTCGAGATGTTCTTCCGCGCGCGGTCGCCCCAGTACGTCCTGTATCTCTACAAGTACTCGCAGCCGAACCACCTGTTCGCCTACATCAACGTGGGGGGCGAGAAGGTCATCGCGCGCACCTCCATCGAGGACTGGCAGCCCGAGCGCTGGCACCAGATCGCCGCCGCCTGGAATCAGAGCGTGCTGCGGCTCTACCTCGATGGCGAGAAGGTCCACGAGGTGGCAGTCCCCGAGGGGATGGAGCTGCCCGAGGCGAGCGAGGGATCCCTGAGCATCACCCCGCCCCGGCCCTGGGAGAAGGGCTTCGACCCGGAGGACCGCACGATTGTGGACGAGGTGCGCATCTACGATCACCCGCTGGAGGATGCGGAGATCCGCCGCGACTATCTGCGCCTGGCCCCGCAGCAGGCCGACAGCGGGCCCCTGGCGCTGCGCTACGAGATCGACAGCGTGCTGCGATGCGTGCATCTGAACCTCGATGCCTTCCGACTGACGGAAGATGGGGGAGAGGAGCCGCTGGTGACGGCCGCGCTGAGCGATGCCGCGGGCGCGGTGCTGGCGCAACGGCAGGCGCGCACTGAGGGGGGCTTGGCGGCGCTGGACCTGCCCTTCGGCGAACTGGCTCCCGGCCAGTACACGCTTACGGCGCGAGCGCTGGATGCCGCGGGGGAGGAGCTGGCGACGGCCTCGGCGAGCTTCCAGCGTCCGGAGGTCACCTGGGCGGACGCGCCGCAGTTTGAGCACACCGTGCCCGAGCCGTGGACGCCGGTAGCGGGTGATGTGTATCAGGCGCGTGTGTACGGCCGCGAGTATCGCTTCGGCGAGGGGCCGCTGCCAACGGCGATCGTCTCCGACCAGGGGGCCATCCTGAGCGCGCCGGCGCGGCTGGAGGTCGCGGGGGCTGAGCCCGCCTGGCAGCCGGCCACGCTCGTCGCGCATGACCCGGAGGCGCTGCGCCGCACGGGGCAGGGCCGGGCGGGGGAGATCGCGTTCACCTGGGAATCGGCGGTCGAGTTCGATGGCATGATGCGCTGCGATCTGACACTCGAGCCGGTGGGGGAGAGGACACAGGTGTCGGGGCTGCGGCTGGTCATCCCGGTAGCCGCTGAGCAGGGGCAGTATGTGCTGACGCCGCTGCTTACGCCCTGGGGCGATGACGGGCGGATCGCGCTGGAGTTCCGCGACCTGGTCTGGCTGACCGGCCGGCGCGCGGGCCTGTGCTGGTTCGCCGAGAGCGACGCAAACTGGGTGAGCGGGGAGGCGCCGCCGCTCAGCATCGAACGCGGGCCGGACGCGACCACGCTCAGCATCGAGCTGATCGGCGCGCCGGTGAGCATCGAGGGGCCGGTGCGCTATACCTTCGGCCTGCAGGCCACACCGGTGCGGCAGCTGACCGAGGGTTGGCGGAACCTGAACTTCGGCACTCCGCGCGTAGTTGAGGGGACGCGGCACTTCATCGCCGCGCAGGGCGGAGGCGCCTTCCGCTTCAACGCCTGGCTGGAGGTGCGCGAGGGCGCGGACATGAACGCGGCGCTGGAGCGCTGGCGAGGCTGGGGCGCGCAGGGTCTGCCATACTCCACGCCGACCTACATCGCCGACCACAACGAGATCTTCGACTTCTACCAACTCGAGTGGCGCAACTCCGAGCGGCACTGCTTCACGGGCTACAAGACGCCGGAGGGGCTGGAGTACGCCCTCCGGGCGGTCTGCCCACGCAGCAACTTCTCGGAGCTGATGGTGCACTGGGCGGACGGCCTGTTCGCGGGTTACCCGGAGCTGGGGGGCATCTACTTCGATTGCTGCTCGCCGACGAGCTGCCGCAACGAGCGCCACGGCTGCGGGGGCGTGGATGCCTTCGGGCGTGCCTACCGCACGAGCCCGATCTTCGATCTGCGCGACATACTGCGACGCGTCTACACGACCGTGCACGCCTGTGGCGGGATGCTCATCAACCACGCGCACAGCTTCTTCTATCCGCCCTGCCACGGCTTCAGCGACTACTGGTTCCCGGGTGAGCAGTACACCACGCGACTGGGCGAGAACCTGTGGTACTACACCGATGTCCTGTCGCCGGAGGTCTGGCAGATCGAGCTGAACTCGCAACTGCGCGGGGTAGGCGTGCAGTTCCTGCCGGAGTACGGGCGCGGGACCGACAAGCGCTTCCGCGACGAGGAGACCGCACCGAGCCGATCGCTGCTGGCGGCGGCGACGGTTCACGACGTGCCGGTCAGCGGGCACTGGATCAACCCGGGCGAGATCGCGACGCTGTGGGCGATATTCGACCGCTACGACCTCTCGCAGGCCGCCTTCCATGGCTACTGGGAGGAGGACTGCCCGGTCAGCGCGGATGCGCCCCTGCTGGCGAGCGTCTACCAGGGCGGGGACACCGCGGTAATCGTGGTGTCGAACCTCACACCCGAGCAGGCGGCCGGTACGCTGCGCGTCGATGCGGCCTCGCTGGGAGTGGGGGAGGGCTGGACGATGAGCCTGCAGCCGGGCGACCAGGCCATCACGGCGTCAGTTGACGCCATCCCCGTGGCCGTGCCCGCCCGCGACTTCCGGGTGATCACGATCGCGCCCTGAGGATCGCGGGCCGGCGCCGATGTGGACCGATCAGATGGTCGGCGACGCCGACGGGGGCCCCGTGCCGTCGGGGAAGGTATCTGACGCCCGGTTCACGGAGTTGCTCACCGTGTCGCCGAGGCTCCTCCAGACGATGATCGCGCCCACGACCAGCACGGTGAGCAACAGAGCGTACTCGACTGAGGTCATCCCCGATTCATCGCACCACAGACCTATCATGGCGATTGCACCCCTGCCCGGAGTCATGAACACGCTCTCCGTCGCCACAGGCGTGACGGATGCTGCCGTCTTCAGGATACCCTCAAGCGGGTGACGTAACCCTCAGGCCAGCGACCCGACGAGGCCGGGCGCCTTGACTTCGCGGTCACGGCGGGCCTACAATCCGGCCGTGTCGGGCCCTCAGCAGGCCCTGGATCGTTGCAGCCATGCGGGCACCTATGCCCGCTCCGAGGAGTTGATTTTCATGCGCACCGTCCACCTCGTGATCGCAGCCATCCTCGTCCTCGCCCTTTCGGCCCTGCCCGCGCTCGCGCAGTGGGGCGGCCGCGATACATCCGGCGGGTTCGGCGTCTCCTACGCCTATGGGGGCGATGAGAACGGCGTGCGCCTCGAGCTGGCGCAAAGCGCGCTCACCTTCGGCGGCGGCTACTTCGATGACGGTGATGATGACGGCAACGTGCTGTGCGCCGAGGTGGGCGTCAAGGCCAACCAGCTCATCTCCGGCTACGAGGGGGCGCCCTTCGTCATCGGCGGGGGCTACTACCGCCTCGATCCCGATGACGCCGAGCTGGATCAGGAAGACGACTTCGCGCTCTGGGCGGGAATGGGTGACTTCGACTTCCAGCGGAAGGGACTGTTCTATCAGTTCCGCTACATCTTCGGCGGGCCGCTCTCCGGCGCGCAGGGCTCAGTCGGCTGGGCGTTCTGAGGGAACGGCAACGGCATCGGCCCTGCGGGCCGACCCCCGACGAGGGCGTCGGGGGCACAACGGCAACGGCCGAACGGCAATGGCAGCGGCCCCTGGTAGCCGATGCCGTTGCCGTCGTTCTCCGTCGTTAACCGCCGTTCTCTGCCGTTAGCTGGCGTTAGTACGCCCCGACCGTGACCTCGTAGAGCACCACCGCGTGCGGTTCAAGGGTCTCGGTGCGATCCAGCTTCACCGTCTCCAGCTCGGCCACCCGCTGACGCGTCGCGTCGGGGAGCACCCGCGCCACCCGGTAGACCTCCGCCGGCGCAATCTCGTAACGCGACAGGTCCGCCGTCCAGTGGACCTCCACCGGCGCCTCACTCACGTTGGTGAGCACGAAGGCCAGCGTGCCATCCGAGCCCAGCCAGGAGGAGTGCAGCACCGCCTGGATCTCGGCATCGCGGCCCTTGGGGTCCTTGATCGGCACCGTCGGAATGGGGGAGAGGATGCGCGCCGGGCGCTGCAGGTAGCCGAAGGTGAACCACTTGCGCCCCTCGCGCCGCAGATTCAGGCAGGTCATGAAGTAGTCGCGCCGCTCCTCGTTGCCCGGCGAGGTGATCAAGTTCTGCGGGTTGCCCGTGGGCCAGAAGCGCGCGAAGGCCAGCCCGGAGATGAACGTGTTGCCGGTGGAGCCGTAGAAGTCGATGGGCGGGGGCAGGTTGCCCTCGCGGTCGGCGCTCTGCGTGAAGCCCAGGGTGCGCCCGTAGGTGACCGTGTAGTCGTTGTAGACCGCCGACCACAGCGGCACCCAGCCCGGCCACCAGTTGTAGTGCTGCAGGCGATGGTCGGTCACGTCCAGCAGCGCCTCGTGCTGGACCTCGCCGGAAAGCGCCGACTGGGGGTAGTGCTGCTGCATGGCGTCGCGCACTGCCTGGCAGATCGCCCGCAGCCCATCGGTGGCGTAATGGCCGCCTCCGACGGGGTGACCGTGGTCGGGCGAGTAGCAGGGGCGGCCGCAGTGGCCGCCGAGCTGATCGAGGTAGACGCCGGAGCAGTTGCCGTCGCGCACGAGCCGTTCGGAGGCCTGTACCAGCATATCCTTCCAGGTCTCGGTGGCCGCGCACATGATGCGCATGCGGCCCTCGCTGGTCCACAGCAGCGGCTCGCCCTGCTGGTCGCGCACGAAGGCCGAGTCCAGATCGGGTGGGCAGGACGGGTCGTCAAGGTCAGTCTGTAACGAGTTGACGTAGGGCGTGTAGTGCACATCGCGCTCACGCAGCCGCCCAATCATCTCCGCGAAGCCCTCGACCATCGGCCAGCCCAGCGTGGCCGACCAGGCGCCCTTCCCCTGCTCGCGCTGGTACCACGAGTAGAGCTGCACTCCCACTGTGCCGCCGACCGCGTCCTGGAAGTCGGAGACGAACTGGCCCTCGAACTCGGCGGAGGTGCGGCTCGCGTCCCCGCGCACCCACACGTCCGCGGTCTTCACCCACTCGGCGGCGTCCTCGCGCTGCTCGATGGGCCCGCGCTGACACCACTTCTGCTGCAGCGCCCACTCGCGGTACATCCGCGCCGCGTCCCACCAGTCCCCGCGATAGGCGGCCAGTGCCACCGGGTAGGGTGAGGCGTAGTCCTGGCCGGGAGTCAGGCAGTTCTCGGGCATATGCTCGAGCTTGAACTCGATGGTGCCGCGGACCTTATTGTCGAGCACCTCGCGCTTGTGGTAGCCCTCGCCATCGTAGAAGGCCCAGTACAGCCCGTTCCCGGCCTCATCGTAGAGCGTGGCGAACTGCATCTCCATGTCGCCGGTGAGGCCCGCGGGCTCGATGGTGCCCACCATGTAACCGCGCGGGGCGTCGAAGGGATTGCGCCACGAGCGCCCGTGCGCGCGCGGGAAGACGAGCGTGGCATCAGCGGCGGCCTCGGGGCCGGGCACGAAGGTGAAGCGCGGAAACTGCACGGCGCGGAGCTGACAGTCGCTTTCGTTGGTGACCTCGATGCGCCCAAACACCATCGGGAAGCCCGGGCGGCAGAGCTCGGCGGGCGCCGGTTCGAAGCGGCAGACCACCTTCACTGTGCCGCCGCGGACCTCGGTCGCGTCCCAGACCATTGTCATCCCTTCTGGGGTGCAGTCCACCTGGCCGCCGAGGTTCCGGGAGACCGGATCGACCTTCAACTCCGCGCCCTCCGCATCGACCATGACCAGTTCCCAGGTGGTCTCGACCTTCTCGGGGTCGAGGAAGAGCGCCGGGGCATCGGGGGCGGCCTGCACGGCCATGATCCCCAGCGGCGCGGCGTCGCTGGTGACGATGGTGGCGCCCGGGGCCTGATAGACGGCGGCGCCGGCGGGCAGGGCGATGAGAAGCGCGAAGACCAGCGCGGCTGCGGGTCGGGTCATGGCAACACCTCGGCCTGTGAAGTTCCCGTGCGGCGGAATAGGAGTATACACGGGGAGCGCGGGCGGTCACAACCCCGGATGGTGGCCACGGTGGCGGGCGCGGGCGCACCTCTGCAAGGGCAAACGCCGCGGGCCCGCCGGATGAGGGCGGGCCCGCGATTGTGGCTCAGGAAGCATCAGGCGGCTTAGAGCAGGCCACCGGTGAGGAAGTAGACGTTGGTGGGGTACTTAGCGGCCTCGCCGTCCGCGAAGGCGTTGGAGACCCACTTGGCATGGCCGTCGAAGAAGTTGCAGTTCATGCCCTCATTGTGGCGCGGGTCGTCGTTGTCCATCTTGTCGGGGGCGGTGCCGCCGTTGTAGCGCCAGTAGCTGCCGGTGGTGTCCATGAACATGGCGGCCTCGGACGGATACGGGATGGTCGCGATCTTGCGGAAGCAGTAGAAGTAGGTGTGGCCGGTGCTGCCGTTGGCGGTGACCGCCGTGATGTTGGGGCCGTAGCTGGAGGTGCCGGTGGTGTCGTGGCTTGGGCAGAGCTTGATCTGCTCGTTCTTCAGGTAGGGATCGAGCATCTGCCAGTAGCCGTAGAGGGCGGCCGCGCCGGGATGGCTCGAGTAGGAGGCGGTGCGCTCGTCGTAGTCCTGCTCGTACATCTGCTCGGCGAGCGCGATCTCCTTCAGGTTGGACAGACACGAGGTCTGGCGGGCCTTCTCGCGGGCCCGGGCAAAGACCGGGAAGAGGATCGCCGCGAGAATCGCGATGATCGCAATGACGACGAGAAGCTCGATGAGGGTGAATCCGGATCGTCGGTACACGTCGGAATGCCTCCTCAGTTTGCGGGGCTGATACGCGGTGCGAAGCGCCATCATAGCTATGACTGTCGACGGCGTCAACGTGTTCGGCAGAAATGGTGGGAGCTAGCAGGGCGACGACGAGGGCTACGCGTGCGCGGCTTCTATTCGCAGAACCTATCTTATGTCATGTATGCGCGCACGGTCCATCGGTCGGGCTTCCCGGGAGTACGGTGACGGCGCATGGGTGAGCCCCCCGCGCGACGGACAGCGCGGCCTGTTGGCGGTGCTACCCTCGCGCCGCGCGCACCATCGCCTGCAGGTTATCGGTCGGGGTGGTCAGCGGCACCGCGCACTCAGGCGCGATGATCTCCACGCCCGCCAGCAGGCACGCCTCCACCTCCGCCGCCACGTCGTCTTCGGCCCCGAAGAGCAGTGTGCGCGGGTTGTTGATGTTGCCCATTAGCGCGATGCGCTCGCCCGCCGCCCAGCGCGCCTGATCCGCGGGGACCTTCGACTCGAAGTGGAAGCACGCCAGCCCGCTGCGCGAGATCCAGGCGATGCGGTCGAGGGTGTCCCCGCAGATATGCAGGATCACCGGTGCGCGGATATCTCCCGCCAGCTCCCGGTGCAGCGGCCACAGGAAGTCGTGATACATGATCGGCGAGACCAGGTCGCCGGTGGCGTGATCGGCCAGCGTAATCGCGTCCGCGCCCGCCTCGATCTGCGCGCGCGCGAACAGCGCGGGTAGCGGCATCAGCGCCCGCAGGATGCGTCGCACTTCGTCAGGGCTGTCGAGGGTCATGATCAGGAAGCGCTCGACACCGAATAGGTGATAGGCCAGCGTCCACGGTCCGAACACCTTGCCCACCAGCGCCACATCCGGGTGGCGCTCACGGAGGATGCGCAAGGCATCAAGCACGACCACGATGGACGGGTGCACGAGCAGGTCGGCGCGCAGGCGGATGTCGGCAGCGCTGCGGCAGGGGTGCACGCCGCATTCGGGCATCAGGTCCACACGCCCCCAGTTGACCTCGCAGCCCAGCGCGTCGGCTTCATGCTGCACCGAAAACACCGGCGCGATGGTGTCGAGGCCGAGGATCTCGTGCCCGGCGGCGGCCAACCCGGCCATCAGTTCCGGGTCGGTGTGCGCCTCGGGGAAGAAGCAGCCGGTGGCGGCCATCAGGTGGGTGGTGGCGATGGAGACGGCGTTGCCCACCGGCACCACGTCGGTCGGGTGGCGCTGCAGGGCCTCGAGGATGCGCTGGCGTGGGGTCATGGGTGGTGGCCTCCCGGTTGGCTTCAGGTGATGGGTTCTTCGCCGAGCGCGGAATGAATCACTTCGCGGCGGGCGATGTCGTTGGCGGAGCCGTTGCCGTTCCGTGGCACGGGCGCCTCGCCCGTGCGTCGTTCGGCAACATGCGGATGGGCGGCAAGACGACGGCCACGACCACGGCGGCGCATGTAAACGACAACATGCGCCCTCCGTACGACAACGGCAACGGCACCGCCGCGGCAGGAATCCGCCCCTGCCTCGGCCAACTTGCCGTGCGAGATGGCGACAGGCGCGACCGACCAACCCCTCCCCTCCTCCGAACACGCCGAGCATGCGCGCGGCGCGCGGCCCGATCGCCGCTGGGTGGTGATCGTGGCGGTCGCAGGCGCGGCACTGCTGGCGGTCGCCTGTCGGCAGATGCAGTTCTCTCCCGACTCCGTCCATTACGCCGACGTCGCCCGCACCCTCCTGAGCGAACAGACCGCCGCCACCTGGCACCTCACCATCAACTCCGAGCGTGTCCCCGATCCGCAGCTCTACTGGCCGCCGGGCTACCCGCTGCTGCTGGCGGGTGCGATGGCGGCCGGGCTCTCGCTGCACGCCGCGGCCTGGATCGTGGCGGTGCTGGGCTGGACCGCCGCGCTGGTGCTGCTCGTGTGCTGGCTGCCGCGCGCGGAATGGGGGCTGCTCGGGGCAGTCGCGTTCATCTACCTGATCTTCGTCTGCGGCGTAGCCTTCCGCGCGTGGTCCGAGGGCCCGTACTCGGCGCTGATGTTCGGCGCGCTGATCTGTCTGGCGATGGCCCTGACCCGGCGCCGCGCGCGGTGGGCGTTCGGCCTTGGGCTGGCGGCCGGGCTGCTCGCCGGCGGGGCGATCATGTTCCGCTATCCCGGCCTCGCCCTCGTCCCCGCGCTGGCGTTGACGGCCCTGGTAGCTCCGATCTCCGGCCCTCGACGGCTGCAGGTCCGCGCGGCGGGACTGCTATCACCCCTCGCGGGCGCAGCGCTGGTGGTCGGCCCCTGGGTGGCGCGCAACCTCGCGCTCGCCGGCACGGCCTTCGGACCCGAACGGCCGGTCAGCACACGCGCGCTACCCGACATCTTCGCCGCGCTGGGCGGGTCGCTTTACCTGGACTTCGGCGCAATCCTGCTGGCGCTCTTGTTCGCAGCGGTGGGCTACCACGCGGCGCGGCGCGGCGACAGCGCGCAGGACGCCCTACCGGACCGCGCGTTCCTCAAGGCGCTGGCAACCGCGGCGCTCTTGTGCGCCGTGGCGCAGCTCGCGGTGATGGTCGTGTCGTACGTGCTCTACGACGTAGGAGAGCCACCCGGGAAGCGCTACATGTTCCCCATCTACCTGTGCGTGCTGATGGCTGGCCTGGCCCTGATCGGGCCGGCGCGGGCGCCCGCGGAAGGGCTACGGCGGCGCTGGCCGGTGGTGGCACTGCTGGCGCTGCCGCTGGTGCTGGCGCCGCTGCTGGCGGAGCGCGCCTCGACCGACGTGACGCCGCGCCGGACCGCGCTGGAAGCCTGGGTCGAGGCCAACACCGCGCCGACCGCGCTGATCATCGGCCACCGCGCCTGGCCGGTGCGCTTCTACACGGGGCGCCCGGTGCTGCAGAGCGGCCAGGCCCCCGACCCATCAATCTACGATGGCGCCCGCGTGGCCAGGTTCCTGCGGCGCTTCGGCGAGCGGTTCGACGGCGCCTTCCTGCTGCTGCCCGACCTCATCCCCGAGGCCGAGCGGACGGCGATCCTGGCGGGCTACCGGGCGGCCGGGCTGACCATGCAGGAGACCGCGGACGTGCCTACACGCGACCACGATCGGCCGCAGGAGCTGGTGGTGGGGGTGTGGCGGGTGAGGTGGTGACGGGCAAGGAACGGCAGATCACGACGGAGCACGGCAGAGAACGACAGATAACGGCAACGGCGCACGGGCGCGACCGCCCGTGCCACGAAAGGCTGACTGCACTCATGACCCAGCGCGAGCGGTTCCGCAGGATCATCCATCATCAGGAGGTGGACCGCCTCCCTTACATGTTCGGGGGGCCGCGCGCCTCCACGATGGCAGCCTGGCGCAAGCAGGGGCTGAGCGAGGAGCAGCAGCGCAACTGGGGAAGTCTCACCGGCGGGGACGGGTTTTCGGGCGTCGGCAAGTTCTTCTTCGGCCCCGTGCCCATGTTCGAGCAACAGATCATCGACGAGCGCGGGAACGTGCGCACCTGGATCGACGGCTACGGGGCCACGCGCATGGACGCCATCGACCAGCCCACCGACGGCTTCGCCACCCGCCGCTACCTGCGCTTCGCGGTGCAGAACCGCGCCGACTGGGAGCGGGTGCTCGAGCGCCTCGACCCGCATGCCCCCGAGCGCACCCATCCCATCGACCAGCCCGATCCGCTCGAGCGCCTGGGCACCAGCGCACCCGTGCATGGGCCCGGAGGCATGCACTGGCGCGATAACATCGAGGCCGCCAACAAGTCGGACTACCCGGTGCGTCTCACCATCACCGGCATCTACTGGGGCATCCGGGACTTCGTGGGCATGCTCGAACTCTCGCTCATGTTCTACGACCAGCCCGACCTGGTGCACGACATGTTCGAGTACTGGGCCTGGTACCTGATGCAGGTCCTCGACGAGCCGCTGCGCCACATCAAGGTGGACGAGCTGATCCTGAACGAAGACATGGCCTTCAAGGGTCAGTCGATGATGTCGCCGGCGCTGATCGAGGAGTTCCTGCTGCCGCGCTACCTCACGCTCTATGAGTTCTTCAAGGAGCGGGGGGTCGAGGCCGTGGTGATGGACTGCGACGGCTACAACAACCAGATCCTCGACACCATGTATCCGCAGGCCCTCGACGGCATCCAGCCCATCGAGATCGCGGCGGGCAACGACCCCGAGGAGATCCTGACGCGCTACCCGGGGATCTTCATCCACGGCGGCGTGGACAAGCGCGAGCTGGCGAGGTCACGCGAGCGCCTCCGGGCGGAGGTGGCGACACGCTACCGCACGGCCTGGGAGCACGGCGGCTTCATCCCGCACTGCGACCACGGCGTGCCACCGGACATCCCGCTGCGCAACTTCCTCTACTACGTGGAGCTGGCGCGGGGGTTCTGTAACGGCGAGGACCTGGACAGGTACGAACCGCCCTGCGAGCTGGAGCAGCAGCTCGGGCCGATCGAGGAGATGTTCGACCCGCGCTCGGCGATCGCGCGGGCCTATGGAGGGGAGTGAGGGGCGGCGCGCCTTTGCCGTACGGAGCGGCCGGGCTTCAGACCGGCCGAGTCGTTCGTCGTTGTCGTTCCGTGGCACGGGTCCGCCCACACACCGCTACCGCCCGCACATGCGCCTGACCGTGTCCATCATCTCCTGCGCGTCCAGGGACCCGTAACTCTCCGCCGACAGGCGCAGGGTCGAGTCGAACGGACTCTGTCGGGCGATGAGCTTCGCGTCCGAGTTCCGCGCCATCAGCAGCCGATCGTGGATGCGCTCCACGTCGCGGAAGCGCTCCTCCATCCACGCCTGCACCGCGTCGGCGTAGCGGATGAAGTCGTCGTCCCAGTCCACCTTCTCGTTGAGCACCCGCACGTCCGGCAGCCCGGCGATGATCTCGCTGTAGGGTCGCCCCTCATGGGTCAGCGCGCTGGTCAACAGGGCGGCGCTGCACACCGCGTCCCCGCGCAGCGAGAGCTCCGGGTAGCCGAAATGCCCGTCCGGCTCAGCAGAGAAGATCGCGTTGTGATCCTTGATGAGCTGGGCGATGAAGGTCTGTCCCCAGCGGCTGGGGATGATCGTGTAGCCCATCTCCTCAAGCGCCGCCATGGTATGCAGGCTCACGCCCACGTTGAGCACGATTGGCCCGGGCTGGCGCTGCGTGCGACAGAGCAGATCGATGGTGTAGTCGGGCAGCACGTAGTTGCCCTGCTCGTCAAGGGTGACGATGCGATCGGCATCGCCGTCGAAGGCGATACCGATGTCGGCGCCCTCCGCAATGACTGTCTTCTGCAGTTCGCCCAGGTATTCGGGCCGCGGCTCGGAGGGGCGGCCGTCGAACAGGCCGTCGGGCGTGCCGTTGATGACCACGACCTCCATGCCGATGCGCTCGAGCAGCTTCTGCGCGGCGGGGATGCCCGCGCCGCCGCCCGGGTCGAGCACGACCTTGAGGCCACCGTTGGGCCGGGCCATGGCGCCGACCCACTCGATATACTGATCGAGCACGTCGTCGCGCCGGCTGATGGTACCGCACTGGTCCCAGGCGGGCCATTCATAGGGCCGATCGAGCACGGCCTTGGCGGCGTTCTCCAGTTCGGGCCACCAGATGTGCGAGTCGGGCTCCATGAACTGCACGCCGTTCCAGTCGGGCGGGTTGTGCGAGGCGGTGACCATGCACCCCGGGCGGGCGGTATGCTTGCACCAGGCAGCAGTGGCACCGGAGCACAGCACGCCCAGGTCGGTCACGGTCATGCCAGCGCCGGCGAGTCCGCCGATGAGTGCGCTCTTGAGGCTGGCGGTGTGAATGCGGTAGTCGCCCGCCACGGAGATCTCGTGGTAGCCCTCGTTGCGGAAATGTCGTGCGGCGATGCCCCCCAGACGCGACATCATCTCAGGCGTCAGGTCATTTCCCACGATCCCGCGAAAGCAGTACAGCAGCATGGCATTCTCCCTGCTACGGCATGAGCAATGTCACAGGCCGGCGATCGCGCGCCAGCGCGCTCGATGGCCGGCCTCTCCATGGACGGCAACGACCAACAGCTCGGCCGGTCGAAAGCCCGGCCGCTCCAAACCGCAAACGGCGACGACTAGACCTCTTCGGGTGGCTCGGCTTGAGCGCGCCTGTGGGCTTCCCGGCCCTCGCGCCAGAAAGCCAGGATGACCCCGAGCGCCAGGCCCGCCATCAACGCCAGCATCGCGTTCTGGCGCGCCGAAGGGCCGTTGGGACGGCGGGGCGGAACGGCCGCATCGAGCACCGTGAACTTCGGCATCGCCGAAGCCGCGCTCACCCGCGAGGTCTCGTACTGCTTCGCGATCTGCTCGTAGACCGAGGTCCGGAGCTCAAGCTGCCCCTCCAGATAGGTATACTGCGCGGCACTCGAAGGCAGCGTCTGCAGCTCCCCGATAGCCTCCTGACGCGCCGTCAGCGCCGAAGACAGCTGCGCCTCGAGCGAAGCACGCTGGAGTTGGGCATCCAGCGCCGCGGTGAGCGCGGTGTTGTACGCCGGCGACGGGCCCAGGTCCTCGCGTGCTACCCGCATCTCGTCGGCCATCGCGTCCTGGAGCTGCTGGCGCGCGGAGTCCAACTCGACGCGCGCGCGCTCCACGTCCGGATGGCGTTCCGACTTGCCCTCGACCTCCATCATCTGCGCTATCTGACGCTGCAGCTCGCGAATTCGCGTCTGGATCTCATCGATGGCGGGGTTGCGCTGCTCGGAGATCCCGGAGACGACCAGGCGCTCCTGGCTGCTGAGCTGGGCCAGTGCTTCATCCTCGCGCTCGCGGGCGCCATCGACCTGCATGCGCAGCTCGGCGACGCGGCCCTGGAGCGTCGACGCGGCCCGCACCGCCTCGCCCACCTGTGAGTCCGGGCTGATGAGCCCGTGCGCGACCGCGTACTGTACCAGAGCGTCCTGAGCGACCAGCATCGCCGCTTCAGCCTGTTTGGCCTGCTCCTCAAGGAACTCGGTGCGCTGATTGGCGCGCATGTAATCGGCGCTCTCCAGGAACTGACCCAGCTCCTCCACCAGGGCATTGGCGATGCCGGCGGCGAGCTGAGCGGCGTGGTCGCGCTCTGTCTGCGTGCCGCGGCGCCGGGGCGGCGCGGCGGCGTAGCTGTTGATGATCATCAGGTCGGCGACCGCGCGCTTGGTCACCACGTTGTACATGCCCTGCAGGATCTCCTCAGCATCCTCGGGTTCGTCCTGCAGTTCGAACTCCTCGACTAGGTCCAGTCGGTCCACGACGCGCTGGCGGATCGAGCGGCTCTGCAGCACGGCTGAGTACGTGTCGCTGGAGCGGCCCCCGCTCATGGGCAGCAGTCCCGCCAACTCCGGGGGCAGCGCACTGGTGGTGAGCTGCGGCTCAAAGAGGATGGTGCAGGCGGCGCTCCAGGTCTGGGGGATAAAGAACCAGGTGTAGACGACCGCCACGGCCGCCGCCACGAAGACGATGACCGCGATCATCGCCCACTGGCGGCGAAGCACGCGCATGATGTCTGCGAAGGATAACTGGTCCATTGAAGGCAGTGAGCGACGGCGAACGGCGGATAACAGCAGTAAATGACCGGAACGGCGACCGCAGACAGCAACGGCGCACCGGCAGGACTGCCCGTGCCACGGGACGGCCACGAGGCGTCGCTTTGTTGACACCCCGAGAGTCCGTGTGCTATATTTCGCGACTGCCCGAAAAGCCACCTCCGACCCGTCGAACGGGGCGCGCTGCGGGCGCTCCGAAGACCTTACATTCGCGCGCGCGCGTTGTCAACAGAGCCACGGACGGCCGCGGCTCCCAGTAGCGCTCGCGTGCGCGGTAGCGGTCGGTGCGCGGCGTCATGGTCTGGGGGCGCGAGCCCCGGAAGGTGAGATGGCGTGCAGGCAGTCATTCTCGCAGCCGGCCGGGGCGAGCGGTTGCGCCCCATTACCGACCACCTCCCCAAGCCCCTGATCCCGTTCTGGGACCGGCCCTTCCTGAGTCACCTGCTCGACAACCTCGAGGGCGTGGTCGAGGAGGCCATCATCGTCGAAGCCCCCGGCGGCGAGGTCGCGGCGGCGCTGGGGGACCGCCACGGCTCCCTGCCCGTGCGCTACGCCACTCAGCCGGTCCCCCGTGGCACCGGCGACGCGCTCCTGCAGGCCGCCGAGATACTGCACAGACCGTTCCTGCTGCTGCTGGGCGACACCTGTGCGCCGCGCGCGACCCTTGAGGAGCTCGCGGAGGGCCCCGGCGATCTTGCGCTGACCACCATCGAGGTCGTTGACCCCGAGAACCATCTGGGCATCGACATCGACGGCGATGGACGCATCACCGAGATCTGGACGGACAGCGCTACCGTGGATGCGGGAGTGTTCCGCTTCCCACCCGAGATCCTGCCGGCGATCGCCGCGCAGGAGCCGTTGCGCGGGGAGCTGCGGGTGTTGCAGGGCGTGGCGCGGCTGATGGAGGAGGGCGCGGACGCACGGGCGGTGCCCCTCCCCCACCCCTGGCTGCAGTTCGGCGATCACGAGGGCCTCGCGGGCGTGCTGCGCGTGATGCACCAGCTCGGGGAGGCCATCGGGGCCGCGCCCAGCCCAGACGGCTCAAGCGTGATGGTCGAGACGCGCGAGTGTGCCATCACCAAATCCCTCATCTTCGGGCCCGGCTCATTGACCGGTTGCACGGTCCGCGACGCGATGGTCTACTGCGGCACGCACGTCGAAGGCGCGACCATCAGCAGCGAGATCGCGGCGCTCGTGTAGGACGTCGTTGCCGTTCGGAGCGGCCGGGCTTCAGACCGGCCGAGTCGTTGCCGTTGCCCGGTCCTTGGCGTGCCGACAGCAGACGGCAACGGCCCCGATGTCTACGGCAGGCGGGGCACAGGTCCCCGCCCTACAAGACCATCAGAGAAGGCCCGGACCAGATGCCTCAGCCCCCCGCCGAGCATGACAGCTACGAGCGCCACGTGCGCGTCATCGCCAAGGGCGGCAGCCTCGAGCTGGTGACCTCCCTGGCGGGACACGCCATCGGCATCGTCTCCGGGCCGATCACCGCCCGGCTGCTCGGGAGCGCCGGCCTGGGGCTGTTCGACCTCGGGCGTTCCGTGCTCGAGCTGCTCTCCTCCTTCCTGCGCCTCGGCTACCCCCAGGCGATCATGCGCTTCGCCGGGGTCTTCGATGGCCAGGGCCAGCCCGAGCGCACCCGTGGGGTCCTCACCGGGACGCTGTTCAGCGCACTCGGGCTGGGCTGCATCGCCGCGGCCGTGCTCGCCCTGTGGCCCGAGTGGCTCTCGGTCGGGATCTACCACAAGCCCGAGTTCACCGTGGTGCTGCGCATTGTCGCCATGGCACTGCCGCCCACGCTTGTCTTCATGTTCCTGAGCGAGGCGACGGTCGCGCGCCGCGATGTGCGCTACAAGGTGCTCAGCCGCATCAGCATCCGCGTCATCACCCTCGTGCTGATCGTGCTGCTGGTGGGCTGGCTGCACCTGGGAGTCGCGGGCGCGGCCTATGCCATGCTGCTCGCGGGGGTGTCGGCGGCGGCGATCGTGCTCTACGGTGCGACGCGGCTGTTCCAGCGCATCTCCTTCGCCGACCTCAAGCACTACGACTTACGCGCGGTCCACGCCTTCGCGCTGCCGCTGGCCTTCGCGCAGATCGCGCAGTTCGGCCTCTTCCGGGTCAATCAGATGATCGGCGGGGCTTTCGTCTCGGCTGCGGACCTCGGGCTGTTCGGCGCGGCCTCGCGGGTCGCCATTTTCGGCACCATGGGCCTCGGCGCGACCACCGCGATCTTCAGCCCGGTGATCGCACAACTGCACAGCCAGGGGCGCCTGGACGAGCTGCGCGAGCTGTTCCAGACGGTCACGCGCTGGACCTATCACTTCACCGTGCCCATGATGATTTTCGCGATCTTCAAGGCGCGCAGCATCCTCAGTGTCTTCGGCCCCGAGTTCATCGATGGCACCTTCAC
>Ga0180438_10004787_pt1 | contig 19257 bp, 19 predicted proteins | sample SS_ome_12_FD_132455 | JGI IMG/M metagenome (GOLD analysis project Ga0180438, IMG submission 132455) | Hypersaline lake sediment archaeal communities from the Salton Sea, California, USA - SS_3_D_2 metaG | ecosystem: Environmental > Aquatic > Non-marine Saline and Alkaline > Hypersaline >...
AAGTTCATGATGTACAAACTGCTCCACTCGCCCTTCAACGACAAGCTGTTCGAGAGCCTGGACCCACTTTCTGAACTTGATCCGGCCTACGAAGCCGATGCCCAAAGGCTTGCAGCCCGCCTGGCGCTTCGGGAAGACGGCAAGTGCGAGATCACCTATCGATAGGAACCGCCATGGAACGAAAGTTGAGCATCCTCGCCCTTCTGGTAACCCCGGTGCTGCTGGTTTCCATCTGCAAGCCCACCTGCTTCCTGTTCCGGGAGTGCAACCTCGACCTGCCGCAGTGCAGGAAGAGAAAAGAAAAACTGGCCGGGAGTCACGCTTAGATGGCCGCCGAGCTGTTCGATCTTCGCGGGGGAAGCGGCGCAAGCGCCGCCGGGAACGTTCCGGTAGTACCCACCCGGTGGTCCCGCCGGGACTCGTGGGGACGGCTCAAGTGCCGGCTGTTCAACTCCTTCCGCATGAACTACACGGTGCAGCCCGGGATCTACGCAGCGGGCAGGCCGGACCGCGGGTCTGCGGTTCTGGTTACGGCCAACTACAAGCTCAGCTTCGATCTTCTGCGCAGGGAACTGACAGGTTTTCACGCCTGGATCGTGGTGCTGGATACCCGGGGCATCAACGTCTGGTGCGCCGCGGGCAAGGGAACCTTCGGGACCGAGGAGTTGATCCATCGAATCCGCGCTACCCGCCTGCCCAAGATCGTGGAGCACCGCAGAATCATCCTTCCCCAATTGGGGGCGCCGGGCGTCCAGGCTCATATCGTCAGAGAGCGCACCGGGTTCTCCGTCGAATACGGACCGGTGTATGCCCGGGATCTGCCGGCGTATCTACGCAACGGACACAAGGCAACGGCGGAGATGCGGAAGGTGCGCTTCGGTTTCCGGGAGCGGCTGGAGCTTACGCCCATGGAGATCGTGCCCGCCCTAAAGGGATTCCTGATCTTTCTGGGCGCCGTGTTCCTCCTCTTCGGGCTGCAGCGGGAGGGTATATTGTTCCGCAGCGCCTTGCATAACGGTCTGCCCGTAGCAATCCTCGGGGCCGCCGCACTGTTGTCGGGTACGTTTTTTGCGCCGCTCTTCCTGCCCTGGATCCCCTTTCGCTCATTCGCCCTCAAGGGTTTGCTGGTCGGTGGAGTAGCCACGGGTGCCCTGGTTTTTCTCGTTCCGGCGGAGGCACTGCAGAGCGTCTACCTGCAGGCCTTCTCCCTGGTCTTCTTTCCGGCGGCCGGATCGTACCTGGCCCTGCAATTCACCGGAAGCACGACCTTTACGAGCATCTCCGGGGTCAAGAAGGAGCTGAAAATCGGCCTTCCTCTGTACATCGCCGCCGGGGTGATTGCCCTGGTGCTTCTGGTACTCTACAAAATACAGGATTGGGGGATCTGGATATGAGATACATGGCGAACGTGGTTACACTGGAGCTGTTTCCCGAGCGCTGCACCGGATGCGGCCGCTGTTTGGAGGTCTGTCCCCACGAAGTGTTTGCCGGAAACGGCAAAACCGTTCGCATCGTGGATCGGGATCGCTGTATCGAGTGCGGCGCCTGTATGATGAACTGTCCTTTCGACGCGATTCGGGTCAACCCCGGCGTCGGCTGCGCCGCGGCCGTCATCAACGGGTTGATCGGAGGTGGAGATCCGCAGTGCGGCTGCAGCGGCGGCGGTGCCTCCGATGCATCCTGCTGCTAAAGAATCAGCTCCACCACAACCCCGCCCTCTTCACGGTTGCCTATACTCAAGGCCCCGCCGTGCAGCTCGGCGATTCGTTTGGCGATCGTCAATCCCAGTCCGGAACCGGGGGAACTGCGGGCATATTCGCCGCGGTACAGGCGATCAAAGACCTTTTCCAGCTCCCCGGGCGGTATCGGCTCTCCCGAGTTGGCCACGGTAACGACAGTGCGTTCATCAGAGCCGCTCCAGATCGACAGCTCGATCCTCCCTCCCCGCGGTGTATGGCGGATGGCATTTGTGAGGAAATTGGTAACGGCCCGCTGAAGCAAGGCCGGGTCCGCGGGGAAGCGATCGACCCCACGGTGCGAACGGAATCGAATCTGCTTTTCGGCCAGCTGGGCGGTGAAGCGCTCGGCGATTTCCTCGATGAAGGCGGCTGCTTCCACCTGCTCGATCGACAACCTCATTTCCGGTGACTCCAGACGCATCAACTCTTCCAGGTCGGCTACCAGAGTTTCGATCCGGGCGATCTCCCTGAGGCTCTTTCCGACGCGTTCCTTGGAGAGATCGAGCACACCGTCCCGCATCCCTTCAAACTGAGCCCTCATGGCCGCGATCGGGGTGCGCAGATCGTGGGCGATGTCCTGCACCCACTGCCTGCGCATTCCCCGCTCCCGCTGCAGCTGTTCGGCCAGCCGGTTCGTCGAATGGGCGATGCCGGCGATCTCCCGGGCACCCCTCTCGGGAATACGAACCGAGAGATCGCCGTGGGTGAGGCGGTCCAATCCCCGGGAGAGGAGCACCGCAGGCGCGCTGAGTGAGCGGGAGAACAGCAGGGCGAAACAGACGGCAATGATCACAGCCAGGGCCAGGCCCAGTCCAATCGTCAGGCGCAGGGAGTTGAGGAAACGGTTGTTCGCCGCATCGTTTTCGAAGCGCATCAGGGCGCTCCTGTAGTAACCCAGCAGCTGCCCATCCTCTTCGACAGCAACCAGATCGCCCTGCTGCGCCTGGAGCGTGCTGCCGCCGCCGGCTCGTCTTCTTCCACCCTCCCCCCGGTTGGAAAAGATCAGCTGCCTCTCGGCATCGTAGACGAACAGAGGTACATCTTCCGGAACCGTGACATCCAGCGCCGGATCGGGGTAATTCACGAGGATTTGTCGGGCCGTCTGCTCCAGCTGGCGGGCCCTGGCCCGCTCCCACTCATCCAGGGACCTGCGGAAACCCACAACCGAAACCGCCGCCATCACGGCGATCAGAATCAGCAACGCCGCCAGGACGGTGATCAAGGTGCGAACGAACAGTCGATTCACCGGAGAATCCCAGAGAACCGGTAGCCGAAGCCCCGCACCGTCTCGATCCACCCCGGATCGCCGAGCTTGGAGCGCAGGTTCTTGATATGGGTATCCACGGTCCGCTCCGATCCCTCGGCTACCAGGTAATCGAGGCTCTCCCCCAGAAGCCTCTCCCTGCCGACCACGGTTCCCGCCCGGGCAGCCAGATAGGAGAGGATCTTCCACTCCGCCACCGTCAGGCTGATCTCCGCGCCGTCCACGGATGCCCGATGAGCCGCCGCATCCAGCTCCAGGATCCGCTTCCCCAGCGTCCACCGCTTGGGAGCGGCCGGTTGGATCGAACTCTCGCCGCTGCGGCGCAGCACCGCTTCCACGCGCAGGGAGAGCTCTTTGGGGGAGAAGGGCTTGACCACGTAGTCGTCGGCCCCCAGCTCGAAACCGGTGATCCTATCCGATTCGGTGGACTTGGCGGTCAGGAAGATGATCGGTACCGTGTGAGCTTTTCGGATCTTCCTGGCCAGGAGAAAGCCGTCCCCGTCGGGCAGCATCACGTCCAGAACGATCAGGTCCGGCGGCTTCGTCTCGATCGCCTCGAGCACTCCCCCGACCCGGGGAAACTCGACGATCTCGTGGTCATTCAGACGGAGGTAGGAGCACACCGCTTCCCGGAGGCTTTCATTGTCCTCAACGACGAATATTCGTGCCATAATGTGTACATCCATAGTACTCAGATTGGTAATCCTGGTACAAGTTCCTTCACACGATCTTCACATACCCTCCACGTCCTCTCTACACTCCCCCTGTACTGTCTAACTCGAAGTTCAAGAAAAACCACGAGGAGGTTTTTAAAATGAAGCGTTTTGGCATGAAAATAATGGTTCTGGTCGTTGCCCTGAGCACGGCCGGGGTCGCAGGTGCCTTCGCCGATGTCGCATCGGCAGATTTCGGAGCACGCGGAGCAGAAGGCAAAAGCGGATTGACAATCGAGCAGATGCTGACCTACGCGATCCAGGACGAGTATTTGGCCCGGGCGGAGTACGAGCTGATCATAGAGGAGTACGGCAGCATCCGCCCCTTCACCAACATCGTGGCCGCCGAGCAGCGGCACATCGAGTGGGTGACGGAGCTGCTGGACGAGTACGGCTACTCCCTGCCCGAGAATACGGCCCGCATGTACGTGGTGCTGCCTGAGGACCTCAAGTCTTCCTTCGAAACGGGAGTCCAGGCGGAGATCGACAACATCTCCATGTACGAGTCTTTCCTGCAGTCCGACCTGCCCGATGACGTGCGGGACCTGTTCGAGCAGCTGAAGCGGGCCTCAGAGAATCATCTGCGGGCCTTCCGCAACAACCTGAACCGCTACAACTAGGGAGCACCTGGATGGCGAAAAAGAGCAAAGCCGCCGGGCTCAAAGCCGCCGTGCGGAAAGCGGCGAACATCCGGTTGGTCGTTCAGATCTTCTTCTTCGCGCTGATTGCTCTGATCGCCGTGAACCACACGCCGGAGGAGGCGGGGAAAGCGATTCCGGTCCTTTGGGCCGCCTCTCTCCACGCCATCTGCCCCTTCGGCGGCGTGGTTTCGGTGTATCAATTCATCACCGCAGGAACGTTCGTGCGCAAGATCCATTCAGCCTCGTTTATCCTGATGTGGATCGTGTTCGCCCTGACCCTGTTTCTGGGCCCAGTGTTCTGCGGATGGGTCTGTCCGTTCGGAAGCATTCAGGAATGGTTCGGGAAGCTGGGCCGAAAGATCTTGGGGCGGCGATTCAACCGCCTGATCCCCTACAAGGTCGACAGGATCCTGCGCTATCTGCGCTACCTCATGCTGGGCTGGGTCGTGTACATGACCGCGGTTACCGGCACTCTGGTGTTTGCCGACATCGATCCCTACTTCGCCCTGTTCAACTTCTGGACATCCGAGGTAGCGATCGGAGGGGTGATTATCCTGATCGCGGTGCTCGCCCTGTCCCTGCTGGTGGAGCGTCCCTTCTGCAAGTACGCCTGCCCGTACGGTGCGGTGCTCGGGGTTTTCAACCTGTTCCGCATCTTCAAGATCAGGCGCAATACCTACACCTGCATCAACTGCAAGGCCTGCGACAGAAGCTGTCCGATGAACGTCCCGATGAGCACAAGCGGCGCGGTTCGAAATCACCAGTGCATCAGCTGCCTGAAATGCACCTCGGAACAGGTATGTCCCGTGGATAAGACCGTGGAGCTGACCACGATCCGCCTGGAGACAAGTACCGCGGCGCCCGCAGAGGAGGCGACGACATGACCCTGAGAAGCAAGCACATCGTGCCGATCGTCCTGGCGGCTTTCATCGTCGGGATCGGCGGCACCATGATCTTCAACCTATGGCAGACCACCTCGAGCAAGGTCCCCGCGACCTACACGAGCGGGGAGTTCGCCGGCGAGTACAATCCCGCGGATATTCGCGGATCCTACAGCTTCGGGGATATCGAGGAGGCCTTCGCAGTTCCCGTAGCGGCTCTGGCGGCGGCCTTCGCTGTCGATGATACGGAGAATCCGGCGGCCTTCCTCAGCAAGAGCCTCGAAGACCTCTACGGCGTCATGGAAAACGGAGAGGTCGGCACGGACTCGGTTCGGTGGTTCGTCGCCCTGTACACGGGACTCCCCTATTCGCCGGAGGAAGACACCCTGCTGCCCTCTACCGCGCTCTCTGTTCTGCAGGAGCGATTGGGTGAAGCGGAACTGGAGGCGCCCAGGGCCAAGATTGTCGACCTGTCCGCATCCACCCGGGCCGCTGCAGACCGGGCGTCGAGCAAACAATAGCACGTTCAAACATTTGGAGGATAATAATGACAAACAAGAAGAAAAAGCCAAACAAGGCACGAATCAACTACTACGTGGACATCATCATCGGCATCAGCTTCGTCGTCGTGGCTCTGTCCGGGATGATCCTCTTCTTCGCCGGTTCCGGCGGCTACCAGGGGGGCCGCAATCCCCGCTACGCCCAGGAGGTTCTGGGTGTCAGCCGCCTGCTTTGGAAAGACCTCCACGACTGGGGCGGGATCATCATGCTCGGAGGTGTATTTCTGCATCTGGTTCTGCACTGGAAATGGATCATCTGCATGACCCGCAACCTGTTCAACAGACCGGCGGCCGGCAGAGCAAAGTTGACCAAGTCGGCGACCGTTGAGAGCTGTCCGGTGGAAGGCTGATTCGCTTTCCTTTGACATCGTCCCCCGGAATACGTACTTTAGTTTCCAGAGGGTACGGCAGAATGAACAGCCCCCAAAAAGGTGTTTCCAGGATCGTCAGAGGACTATCGGTGATCGACGGCGCGGGTGTGCGCCTGCACCGGATCATCGGCTCGCCCCGGCTCAACTACGTGGACCCCTTTGTTCTCCTTGATGAGTTCAAGAGCGACAATCCGAAGGACTATATAGCCGGTTTTCCCGATCACCCCCATCGGGGGATCGAGACAATCACCTACATGATCAGCGGCAATTTCCGGCACAAAGATTCCAGGGGAGGGGGCGGACTGCTGGCACCGGGCTGCGTGCAGTGGATGACCGCCGGAAAGGGAATCATTCACAGCGAGATGCCTGAGATGAAGGACGGTCAGCTGTGGGGCTATCAGCTCTGGCTCACTTTGGCGGCCAAGGACAAGATGATCGAGCCCCGCTATCAGCATCTGAATCCGGAGGACATCCCTGCGGTCAGGCAAAAGGGGGTGACCGTGAAACTCATCTCCGGAAGCTACGAAGGGACCAGCGGACCGGCTCTGACTGAGTTTCCGGTCAGCTACTTCGATGTCACCCTAAAAAAAGACAGCCGCTTTCAGGTGCCTCCTGCGCAGGGGGAGAACAGCTTCCTGTACGTGCATTCGGGTGCCGTAGCCGTGGAAGTGGATGATCAGACTCAGCCGGTCTCATCAGGAGAGCTCGCCCTGCTGGCGGATGAAGCCCGGGTATCGATTCGCGGGAGCGAGGAGCCTTCGGGCTTTCTATACTTCAGTGCGGCCCCGCACAACGAACCGATCGTACGGGGCGGTCCATTTGTCATGAACAGCGACGAGGAAATCCGCCAGGCTTTCCTGGACTACCAGACCGGAAGGCTGTTCTAAGGCAGGCGATCCTGCCGGTATAATCAGAGTCGCAGGAACGTACGTTTCACCGCGATCGCCCCTTCCGGGCAGATCTCCTGACAGCAGTAGCAGCGGATGCAGCGGCTGTAGGTGTACCTGGGTGGCTGGTTCTGATTCCCCTTGTACCAGTCCAGCGCCTTGGGTTGAACCGGACAGGCCTGCACGCACTGTCCGCAGAAAACGCACTTTTCTTTGTCCAACACCGGTCTTTGCGCGATGAGGTTGTCGACCCTGGCCAGCAGCCCCTGAGAGGAGAAATCCCGGATCGTGCCCCGCTTGACATTGAAGCTGCCGGGGCGGGCCGCGGTCAGCGAATCCCCGACAACCTCGATTTCCTCCATTCTATACGTACCCAGACCCCAACGCCCGCCGGGTCCGCTGGTGGTCACGCGCATCGGGTTGAGCTCTATCAATTCGCACATCACCGTATCCAGAGCCACCGGATCTGTGGAAAACAGCAGGACACCCATGTGGACCGGGTCACCGTTTCTTGGCCCATTTCCCTCCATGGCCATGATGCCGTCCATGATATGCAGCCGTACTTTGGGTTTGAGCGCCAGATTCAGGGCGACGAGCAGCTGGGAGAAGTCGAAGGCGTTGGGATTCATGTAATGGTAGCGGCGCTTGGTCTGTCCCGGGATGCATCCGTAGAGGTTTTTCACGGCTCCGGTCATTCGCGTAACCATGTGGGTCTTCAGTTTGGAAAGACTCACGATCCCGTCGGCGGCAAGGACGCCGTTCGCGATGAGCAAACTCTTGGCCTGGGGTGAGTCCGCAAAATCGACATGCCGCCCCTGATCGAAATCCGCCAATTCCAGTCCAAGCTCTTCCGCGCAAGCCGTGAGGCCTGCAGTCGTGAGATTGGGCCGAGGATCCCCGTGCCCCGGGGAATCACCGTAGGAGACGGTTCGGCTCTTTTCCAGAAACAGCTGCCCCACCGCTTTCAAGATCGCAGGATGGGTGCAGACGCATCGCTCCGGCGGGTCTCCGGCCAGGACGTTCGGCTTGAGCAAAATCTGCTCATCCGCAGCGGCGAAGCTGTCGATCCCGCCAAGCAGGTCGATACCACTGCGTACAGCGGCAAGCACTTCTTCCTCATCGTAGGTCGAGCAGCGAATCAGGGCTACTTTGGATGTACTCATCAGGATGCTCCCACCCATAAACTCCTGGGTTTTTTGCCGTTTTGTGCTACTTTTTTACACGTATCGTTCGATACTTGGAAGTGTAGGATACTTTTCGTTGTGAAGTACAGGGGTATAGCGCCAACAGCCGCGGTAGCCGGCGTTTTTTTATTGATCACCACGACCCTGTGGACCCAAGAGTCGAACGTTCCCGGCAAAGCCTTCAAGACCTGTATTTTCCCTACGGCCGACCTTTCCACCAGCGACGAATACAGGGAATACCAGTCGATCATTTCCAATCAGCTGCGCGCCGAGCTGAGGAGTGCCGGTTTTAAAATCGTCCCCTCCGAGGAGTGGGAACCGGCGCGGGAGCGCCGGGGTATTGATGCGGGTGAACTGTATCAGGGCAATATCGCCGTGGAAGTGGCACGCCAAGTCGATGCCGAAATCGCCGTGGTCAGTTTCTACAGCGTCGAAGATCGCCAGTTGATCTTGGAGATCAAATGCTACGACGTTGCCCAAAACGTTCTTGTTTCGGGGGTGTTCAAGACCGCGCGGATCAATCTTTCTGTTTACACCGTGATTGGGGAAGCGGTAGCCGAGCTGATACCCGGAATTCGTCTGATCGGTCCGCCTCCAAGCATCGAATCCCCCGTAGTCGAAGACATAGCACTGGTGTCCCAAGACGAGGGCACGGAGATCTACCTGGGCGACGAGGGTTTCGTCGGCCGAATCACCAACGGGCAGCTTCGGCTCCCCCCCATCCCCTTCGCCATCGGTTCGAAAATAACAATCGAGAAACGCAAAGAAGACTATCACAGCGGTGTCGAAACCATAAAGCTAAAAGAGCCGGAAATGCTGATCAAGCTCAAGCCGCTTCGTAAACAGGCCCGTACGGCTACCGAGCTTAACTGGACATTGGGTCAATTCATGGGATTCGGACTGGCCCAGCGCTTCTACTTCCAGCCGGACAGCTTCTTCTTCAGCATGGAACACTACTTCTACGTTCAACACAACTTCTCGGACAGCAAGCCCGTGTTCCATCACGACATAAGGGCACTGGTCGGGGGGTACCTGTTTACCGGTCCCCAAGCAACGATGAGACTGAATCTCACCACCGGCTTCGGCATGATCATGACCTACTTTTGGCTGGCCGACCAGCCCATGTACGCGGATTTCTACTGGAACGTGCTCAACGCGAGCTTCGAGCTGAACTTCCGCAGATTCATCCTGTATGTCCGCTCGGAGCAAAAATACGCTCTGGGATCCGGATCGGCACATATTCTGGAGAAGGGATGGATCAGTGCCTTCGGGGAGGGACCGACGACCGTTACGTTTGGAGTGGCCAGAAAATGGTGAGAAGACTCCTGATTTTCATTCTGCTCTTCCTCCCCTGTGTTCTCTGTCTTACAAGCTGCGATCTGTTCGTCGCCGTTTTTTCCTTGTCCCCCTTTCCCGCCTATCTCTCCCAAGCCGTGGCCTCGGTGGATATGCGGGAGGAGGTCGAGAAGTTCCTCGGTGATGAGTATGATCACTGGTGGAGTGATGTTTTCTTTGTTGCGGACGCCTCCGGTGCTCAAGGCGTGTTTCTGATAGTGCGGAAGGATAGCGGCGGCCAGTGGATCTATGCATTCGACACGTCCCTCGAGCTGATCAGCAAAGATTACATGGATTACTACAGCGACCTCCATTTGGTCGACAAGAGTGGAATTTTTGTAGTCGGAAATATCGGGTTTGACCCAATAACCCTGGCCTCCTACGGTTGGATCGATACGAACGCAGGTGGGAGATTTGCTTTTTCGAATGGAACGTACAACATGGAGTTGGAATCCTACTTCAATACCGATCCCACGGAGCAGAGCGTTTTGACAGTGAGGTACGGCGATTGGCCGCTGCCGTGGCCCCCCGATACTCCCCTGCCCGCCGAAACGACAATCCGTTCGGGGGAGAAGTTCTGGCTGCGGGGGCTGGGGTACGACGCTTCCCTGGGGCTGGTGTATCTGTTTCTGTTTAACGAAGATTCCAGGTATCTGCAGGTAGTCGAGACGAATTCAACAGAGTACCCGGCGAGCCTAAAATCCGAAATCCTCGATCCTGTCAACTACATCAGCTCCCCGCCGATCTACGACGTCGAGGATCGATACTTCTGTTATACCCGGAAGGGATTCGTCGGCTCGGCTCGCCGGCGCGGATTCTACCAATTGTTAAATATTGAAGGTGAGGTATTGAAGCGATTCTACATCGGCACGGATGATGACCGCGGATTCGACTTCGATATTGACGGAGAGTACTACTACGTCTTCAACCGCAGCAACTTCAGGTTGTACAAGGCAAACACAGGTTTCTGATATGCGGCCCTGCAGATTCGTAGTCATGAGTTTCCTGTTACTCTTCCCCTTTGCGCTTGGATTTGCCCAGAAGAGCATAGATATCGAAGAAATCCGCCGCCTGGTGCTGTACTTCGAAATCGGTGCCGGTTCCGAGTTCACCACCCAGCAACAATCCCTGCTGTACGAATCCCTTCTTTCGAATCTCAGCAATGCCAGTGAAAAAGTTGCCCTGCTGGAGAGCCGGGACGAACGGGTACCGCTGGATGATCAGGAGAAAACTTCCGCAGCCGAAAACATCGGAGCCGACTCGTGGTTGCACCTCGTTGTGAGCGGTAATTTCGAATCGATTGGGATCCAGGCACGTTGTCTCGATCTGCTCAACGGCATTATCGCCTTCGAGCTGGATCTCGAGAAGGAGATCATACGAGGAACGAGGGAACTGGGGTTGCTGATGTGGAGAGAGGTGGAGGATGCGGTAGGGGATTACTTCGATAGGGCTTTGAACATGGAAAACCGTATCGGGGACCTGACCTTCCAGGCCCTGCCCGGTACGCGGATACAGGGGATCGGCCGCGGACGCTTGAAAACTACAGAACAGGGGATTGCCACGGCCCAGGTCGCCCTCCCCTCCACCATACCCTTTCGGGCAACCAAACCGGGGTACTTTCCGGTGGAGGGGCAGGTCTATGTGGATCAGACCGAGAAGGTGATATCCCTGGAACAAGAGCTCGCTGCGCGAATAGCGTTGAATGTGTATCTGCACAACATGAGCTATCCCGGATTCGATTTGATGTATTTTTTTATCCCCGACACCCTGTTCGGTAGAGTCGGTTTTCTCACCTATCTGGTCGGATTTGTTCTGGATGACGGGGATGAGGAATCGGGGAGCGTGTTCACCGGCCACACTCTGAATAACTTCAGTCTTTCCCTCGGATTCTTCTTCAGCGATCCGGACAGGCCGTTTCGTCCCTACTTTGCACTGGGTGCGGCCTGGAGATTGGTTACGGCGAACGGCTACTGGGGTCTGGAACCGGTAGCCCCCTTCGCCGCTCAGCCGGTTCTGGGCTGGGAGTACGCTCGGAGTCAGAAGATCAAAATTTTCGCCGAATACGCTCCCTATTTCTATTGGGTGCCGGAGCGGTATCTTTTCGACCTATCCCTTCCCCCGGATCGGGATCTTGCCTTTCTCTTCATTCCCAGGAGAGATGATTTGGTCGATTGGGCTTGGGTATGGGAAATACTCGTGTTCAATGTGGGGGTGAGGATCCGGCTATGAACAAAGCGTGGTTTCCTTTTCTATTGCTGGTTGTTCTCTCCTCCTGTTACTTTCCACCGTATGAGGAAGACCTTTCTCTTGCTGTGCCGGCGACCAGGAAAATGGAGGAAACAGCTTTCATCGGACCGCTGCCAATCGACCCGTGGGAGTTCGAAGATTGGGATATCGTGTTCTACCCGTCCAAGGATGCCCTGAGAATACGGACAAACGACTTCGTCAGAGGTTTCATGGTGGCAACGAACGATCCTTTAGTGCGAGTTCTCTTCGTTGATCACGATGGAAATGATTACAGGGTCGAAAACTGGAACTGGGCAGAGTATTCAGTCGAGAATTTCGATGACAAAGATTTTGTATTTCGAGCTACGACGATTATAGACAGTGACGACGCCGCAATCGATGAACAACTGGGCATAATGGTTTTCAACAATCAAACCGAACCCCCTTTTAGAGAATACATCATCGTGAATCAATACTTGACTCGCACTTTCATTCCCATGGATGGTGTTGATTTGCTGATCGGTGCCAGCTTCTTTCACGATTATATGGACGCGGTAAGACTCCACACACTGAGAATCGATTCGGGGGGCACATATTTCGAGAGGGAGTACAGCGTCGATCCGGGGGGATTGAACCCTGCCCCGGTTCCGCTCCCCGCCGCCTTGCGGAGCGGCTCCCTGCCGGGGCTTCCGAAGGATATCAACAACTGCTTCTACTACCGGCTCCCCGATCCACCATCTCCAACCAATCGCGCCTATCTCAGCGTCTACGACCGGGTCCGCCGGGAATACCGGAATTTCTCCTGGGACAACAGCCATGAGCTGCAGGTTCTTGCGGAGATGGATCGCAGAATCGACCTTGTTCTCTCCAACGGCTGGTTGTTCAGCCGGGAGGAGAACAAGGGTTATATCTACAACGGGGAAGGCGAGCTGATAAACAGCTTCGTCATGGGCGGATTGGACCTCGTATTCGAGATCCTCAATCTCGATGGAACCTACCGCGTGGTGTTCACCATCCCGATATGGGCGCCTGTTCGCGTAGATAAAAACTACTGGGAAGACAGGCTTTTCTTCTTGGTTTATTGGATTCCAACGGAACAGCTGGCCGACCTATAGGAAATAGTAGATCTCCAGCCGGGCTTTATGCTCTACTCCCGCACCAGCACCCGCAGGTCGTCGATCAGGTCGACCATTTCCGGCACATCCCGATAGCGGGTTTTTTCGGATTCCAGGAACAGATCGCGGGATTCGGGGCGGTCCCGGACGGAAAGCTCGAAGAGAATGTCGCTCAGGTCTTGGGCGGCACTGGCCCGTCCGGCCTTTTCGAAGGCTTCATCGTAGCGCTTGATGCGTTCCCACAGACCGGGGAAGCTCTCTTCGCTGGCACTGAGGAAGGCATTCAGGTGGAGTTTGCTCTGAACCAGTCCCTTCTCCCCCTGAGCGGCCACCAGGGCATCCTCCTGCCTGGCGTATTCCTTGTAGCTGTCCACCAGCTTGTTGTAGCGCTGTTCCACGTTCTCGAGGCGGTTGATCTTCGTCCGGACCTCTTCTTCCAGGTTTTCGAGAACGGCGGCCTGTTCGGCTTCCATCTCTTCGATCTGGCTGTTCAGGGAGGTTATCTGTCCGTTCAGGGTGGCGATCTCCTCCTCCAGTGCCTGCTTCTCTTCCTGAAGCACCTCGGTCAGGGCGATTTTGGAATCCAGCTCATCGGTCAGGCTGTTTACCCGCTCCTCCAGCTCGGAAGCGGAAACGCCTGCCGCAGAGCGGGCCAGCTCGATTTCCTCTTTCAGAGCTGCAATTTCCCGGTTCTTCTCCTCTATGCTCTGCTCCAGAGCGCCGGTGTCGCCGCTCTGGGCATCCAGGCGAGCCTGCAGGTCGCGGATCTCGGTGTTCTTCTCCTCCAGGCTCTCCTCAAGCCCGGCTATGTCGCTCTGTAAGGCTGCGATGGCCTCGCTCTCGGAAGTAAGGCCGCCCCGGGCCTGATCCTCCAGCGCCAGCACGGATTCCCGGATCCCCTCCACGGCGGAAGATACCTGGGTGCTGTTGGGATACCTGCCGATCAGGTTGATATAGCCTAGAATGGCGTCGTTGTACTGCCCCTGATTGTACAGGTCCTCCGCCGCAGCCAGAGGTCCGGCTGCATTGGAGCTTTCCTGGCGGCGCAGCTGGGTGATGCCCAGCTCGTAGCCGGCACGGCGGACCTGGCTGATCATCTTTTCCACGGTGGCGGCGTCTTCCGGCAGATAGGCCAGGGCTTTCGTGTAGCTGTCCAGGGCGGCCGTGTAATCCCCCCGGCCGAAGGCGGTTTCCGCCTGCCCCAGGAAATTCCGCAGGTTTTCCCTTCGCACCCGCTCGGACTCTTGACCCTTGGCCAGGAAGTAGGCGTGCGCCTTCTTGATCTCAGGAATCAGATCCAGCGCCTCCCGGTACTTGGCTTCCGCTCCGGCGATATCTCCCTGCCGGAACAGGGTGTCTCCTTCGACTACCCGGTTTTTCATGGCGTTGAGCAGATCGGCTGATGCTATCAGAGAGGTGGCATCCACCTCCGTCTTCTGCATCTGCCCCTCCACCAGGCTGCTGATCGAGTCTACGACGAACAGCTCGATCTCGCGGCGCTGCAGGATATTGGGCAGGGTCGCCACCGAGGGATCGTCCAGGTACTCCTTGATCGCCTCCAGATCCTCCAGGGCGCCGTCGTAATCTCCCTCCTGGAGATCCTTCTTCACCTGGCTGTAGAATCCGGTGAGCTGGCCTGCGGCCAAGGTCTGCTTCTCCTGCTGGGCGGCCAGCTTGTTCAACTCCGCCCTGGCTTCCAGGGTCGCCTGTTCCAATTGTTGAGCCTGGGCGTCGAGCTGACTGCGCAGCTCCGCCTCCCGGGCTTCCGCCTCTTCGCGGACTTGCCGGCGGTCCGCTTCAGCTTGGGCCAAATTCTGCTGGTATTCCTGCCGAAGTATTCTGAGGTTCTCTTCCTGGCGCCGGCGCTCCTCTTCGGCCTGCTGTCTGAAGGTCTCGAGTTCCGTTTGAAATTCGGCCGTTTTCTCCGATTCCAGGGCCTGCAATCGGCTGGTGATATCCGTCTCGGAAATTCCCTGCTGCCGGAGTCGATCCCGCTCCGCTGCCAACTCAGCCTCCAGGGCGCTGCGCAGCTCCGCCTCCCGGGAGGCGACCCTCTCGTCCATATTCGACTGCAGCGCCTCTCGCTGTTTGTCGATATCCTGCAGCTGAGCCTGGATCTGGTTGATTTCCCGATTCTTGGCCTGCAGGGCGGCCTCGGATTCCTTCTTCAGCTCTTCGATCAGTTTGCCCCCGGCCGAGGCAATCGCACTGCCCTCCTCCATCAATACCGTCTCTCCTCTCTGGAAAAGATAGTAGAGGGTGAAGCCGCCGCCGGCCAGAAGCACGACGAAGAGGATGTTTACCAGTAGCGGAAACAGGAAACCCTTCTTCATGGCTTTGACGGCCATGGTTTCGGGGGTGACTGAGATCCGGCTCTCCTGGGAGACCTTTTCGATCTCCTCCAGGATCTCCTGTTGGTCCTCTTTGGAGATTCCCGAGCTCTCGTCTAGGGCAAACTCCTCCCCTTCGAGGTCTTCCTGGTTGTGATTGCGAATTTCAAGAGCTCGCTGAAATAACCCACTCACGATATGCTATCTCGATTCTATGATCGACTCAGGGTAGTTTAATCTACACCTACTTTTCCTTCATGATCTCCACACCGTTCCAGTCCGCCGGCGGTGGAGCTGCTTTGAACTGGCGGCAGCGGTCGATCAGCAGCTGGGAGGGGTAATCATCGGGAAAGATCTTCCGGACATCCTGGAAGTAGCGGATCGCCTGGTCGAAATCCCTCTGATAGTAATGCTCCATGGCGGTGTTGTGCAGCGTCCAGGCTTTGTTTTCCTCTTCATTCAGCGTCTTCTTAGCCGCATAGATCTTGACTCCCTTGGCCCTGCCCTTCACCGCCACGGTGTCGATCAGGCGGCAGGGGACTTCCTCGTGAACCTTCTGGTGCAGGCTTTCGGATATCAGCAGCGGTTGCTGGTACTTCTTGGTCAACCCTTCCATACGGGAAGCCAGGTTCACCATGTCACCGATGATCGTGTAATCCATCTTCTTGTCCGTACCGATGTTGCCCACGGTAACCACTCCGTAGTTGATGCCCACACCGATGCGGAACTCCGGCTTGCCGCCTTTTCGCTGCTGGTCGTTGAACTGCTCCAGTGCTTCGTTCATTTCGATGCCTGCCAGCACCGACTGCAGAGCATCATCTTCGTGCCGAACCGGTGCACCGAAAAAAGCCATGATGGCGTCCCCGATGTACTTGTCCACAATCCCGCCCCGGGCCATGATGATATCCACCATGACCGTGAAATAGTCGTTCAGAGAGTTCACTAAGGCATCTGGCATCATCTGTTCGGAAATGCTGGTGAAGCTGCGGATGTCGGAAAAGAGAATCGAGATAACCCGGTTCTCGCCGATCAGCATTTTCTCCGGGTTGGCAAAGAACTCGTCGATAACGTCGGCGGGCACGTACTTCTGGAAGATATTGCGGATCTTGTGTTCCTTCTTCTGTGCCAGCACCGCTTTGAAGGCATACCGCTTGATCTGTTTGTAGGCCGTATCCAATGCATCCACCATGATGTTGAAGGTGTGGGCCAGCTTGCCGGTTTCGTCGTTGTACTCCACCTCCACCCGGCTGGACATATCATTCGTGGAGATGATGTTCTCCATAGCCTGGACCACCCGGGTCAGCGGATTGGTCAAGTAACCGGCAAACACCAGCACCATGACAACACCAAGAACAATAGCAAGGACCAGGATAATACCCGTTCGCTGGGTTATTTGATTGACCTGACTGTAGAAGGTGTCCCGTTCCTCGGATACCACTACGTACCAGCCGAAAGGCTCGAAATAGAAACCCTTGGCCACCCGCTCCTTTCCGGATATTCGGGGTGTGATCAGATCTCCGGTCCGGGATTCCACGATCCGCCGCAGGGTTTCCCGTTCAGTCTCTTCGATAGTGAGCTCTCCGGTCTGCATGGCTACTTCCAGATCACCGTCCAGGGCGAAGATGACCTCGGTGTCGCTGCGGACGATGCTGTTGGCGTAACTCGCTATCGCCGCTTTGGTGGCCTCTACCATTGCCGGTCTCTCGGTCATGTTGTTTTCCACAAGCAGGAGCCACTGGCTCTCGGCGTACTTCTGGAACTCTGCGGCCTTGAAGCCCAGAAACTCCGTGGCGATTCCTGTGATCGCATTCGTGGCGGAGAAGAAGGAGGAGGCTCCGGTTAGCAGAAGGGTGGTAATGATCAGAGGCAGGACGATTAGAACAATTTTTAAGCGGATGCTCATGACACTACATTTATCGGTAGTTTTTTATAATTCCCCACCCGGAAAAGGTTTAAATGGTGGTGAGCACCGCCGGCTTGCCGGCTACACGCTCCGCGTGGCTTTCTGGTCATCGGCGATCAATGCGGCTGTGTTGTCATTGGTACAGCTCGAAAGTTCCCCTCACCCGCCGGAATTCCGGCACAATTCTATCAAGTCGAACTCGAGCTGACAAGATTCGTCTGCAGGCGGTACCCCAGCCGGCCGGTGATCCGGTTGCGTTTTTCAGTTTTTACTTGATATACTTTACTAATTTGGTTAAGATTAATACTGTGGTACAACGAGGGAACATATGAAAGCAACATTTGGAATCACCGTGCTCGTGACCTTGCTTTGGCTTCTGATCGCTACGGGGCAGGTCTTGGCGGTGGATGGGAACGTCGTATACACCTACGGGCAGGTCTCCATACACCGCAGCTCGGATGTACTGCCCGCAGAAATCGGTATGCCTGTAGGCAAAGGGGACGTGGTTGAGACCGCCCGGGATGGAATAGCCGTGATCAGCCTGGTCGACGGCGCCGAGGTCAAGCTTCGGGAGAACACGACCCTGTCCCTGGACAGTCTGGGCAAGAGCGTATCGGTACGGCTCTCCTCGGGAAGCGTGTTCTCCCGGGTGAACAGGCGGCTTATCAGCGGTTTCTCCGTCAAAACGGAAACAGCGGTGATGGGTGTGCGGGGAACGGAGTTCTTCGTGGCATACGGGCGGAAAATCGACAGCTACCGCGACGTCTGGGTCTGCGTGAACACCGGGAGCGTGGAGGTGGCGATCCTGGAAACCCGGGATACCCTGATCGTGGAGGAGGGCAAGGGCATCAACATCGTAGGGGGTACGAATCTGAGCTCCCCCCAGCGCTACCCGTGGACCAGGAAGCTCAACTGGAATATGGATCCCGCAGTAGGAAACGTCGAGGATCGAACCGATCTGGAGCAGGCCTACAGCGATCTGCTGGATCAGGACTACGATTAGGGAGGGGCTGTCATGAACACCCGTGTTTTGCTGATTGCCGCAATCGTGATCACTGCCGCCGCTGCTGACACTCCGGCGGAACACATTCCCTCGGCCCCCGGGGGGGTGGTTGAGTTCCAGGGCCGCACTTCGCTGCTGATGGACCTGGGTCGTTTCGACCCTCTCGTCGAGCTGGAAGGCCGGTTCGAGGACACGAATCTGGAGTTTCGCTATCGTTCCCTCACGGCCGGGGCGTACATCAGGCTGCTTAAAAACCTCAAGGCGGGGGCATTCTACCGCATCCAGCAGGGAGCCCGCCATGACGATGACTGGATCGAGCCGCAGACGGACGTGTGGGAATGGGTGGACAGCCGCTCCAGAACCGAACAGATTTTAATCCTGGATGTCAGTCCCCGCTTCCTCTTCGATTTTCTGCCGGGAAGGAATTGGGTGTTCGCCGTGAAAACCCGCTACCGGTACAATACCTTCAACGCCCAGCACTCGCTCCTGGTGCGTCCGGGATTGACCTATTTCCTCATGCGCAGCCGGGAACCGGTGCTCAATCTCTCCTTCAACTACGGTTTTTACATCCCGCTGAACTTCGGGGAAACCTTCCTCTACGAGCACGAACCGTATCTTTCGGTGCTGTACCACCTCAACCGCAACGTCAAGCTCGAGCTCACCGGTGCGTACAAGACCGTGATCTGGAGCACCTCGGATGATTCGTGGGCAAACGGCGACACCTACGCCGTTACGAATCGCTCTTTCGTGATCGGTTTCGGTGTTCTGTTTCCCGTATCTTTTTAGCGGTTCCCGCCCAGACGGTTCCCGTCCATCTCAGCACCCGCCCAGACGGTACCCGCCCGTACCCCGACATCCGCCGGAGGGCGGAAACGGCCGTGGGTACGAATCAGCGCAGGATCAGTCGGCAAAGAGGCTCTTGTACTCCACCAGGGTGTCCAGGGACAGGTTCCCGCCGCAAAGAACCAGGGCTACGTGATCCTCCGGGGAGAATGAATCGGCAACCCGCTGCGCCGCCGCCAGGGTACAGGAGGCGGCCAGCTCAGTCATAACCTTGGCCCGCTCCATCAGCAACCTCAAGCTTAGATACGCCTCCCGGTCCGAA
>Ga0180438_10004788_pt1 | contig 19255 bp, 17 predicted proteins | sample SS_ome_12_FD_132455 | JGI IMG/M metagenome (GOLD analysis project Ga0180438, IMG submission 132455) | Hypersaline lake sediment archaeal communities from the Salton Sea, California, USA - SS_3_D_2 metaG | ecosystem: Environmental > Aquatic > Non-marine Saline and Alkaline > Hypersaline >...
CATTGCGCCATTCCCCAACAAGTTGGGGACTCCATTCCAACTGAACTATATAGTTGTCCAGAGTTTGTCGGGTTCATTGCGCCGCTCCCCAACAAGTTGGGGACTCTATTCCAACTGAACCCTGCTGAAGATGGGATGGGGATTGCGGCCCGCCCCAGGGACGACACCCAGGGGGCGGGCCCACCCCTATTCGCCCGACTCTCGGTCCACTGGACCGAGAGTGCGGCCAGGGACGGGCCGCGCCGGCTTTCTGTGCCTCGGCCGGGAAGCCCGCGCCGCCCGGCATTTCCGGCAGGATGGGAAAGTCGTGGGCCACCACCACAACCCGAAAACCGTTGTTCCTGTTACGGTTGTTCGGATTGTTCCTGTTGCGGACCGCGCAGCGGACATTCCTCTCATTGTTGTTGAACGCACCGCCCCGCAACACCCGGTGGCTTCCGGCCCGCCCCCGCAAAGCGACCCGGCGGTCGTGCCGCCAGGCCGCTTATTGCCGTGTGGTCTTTTTCCAGCCGCCCAGCAGGCGGCCAATCTCGGCCACCATGCCGGCGGCGTGGCGATACTGCCCCGGCTTCAGCCACCCCCAACGGTAGCTCATGCGCAAGTAAATGCGCACCTTGTCCAGGGCCGCGTCGGCCAGGCCAATCTTGTCCAGACGCGCCTGCCCCCGACAGTTGTTGGCTTCGATGATCAGTTCCTGGAAATCCAAGGCCGCATCACACAGGCGTTGGGTGACAGTGAATCTCCGGCTGCGGGGGAAGCTGTCAGTGACTGGCATCAGCCAGGTGATAAAATCAAAGGTGCGGGTAAACAAGGGCATCTCTTTCACAGGGCTCATCACTCCTCTGCTCACGCCGGATTGCAAATCCGGCGGCTGTGGTCTGGATTGCCAAATCCAGACCGAGCGCAGTGGCGTTCATCCTTTCAGCGGTGAAAAGCTTAAGCTCCCCAGCAACGCTCTTCGCAAGGCCAGGGTGTCCCCGTAGCGGGCGTGGTTCACCCAACCCTGCACCGAGGCGGTCACTTGCTCCAGGGTGATCTCGCCATCGGCATACTGTTCGGCCAGCACCCTGAGCCGACGGCCATAAGCGATCCCTTTGCGTCGCTTCAGCCGACGGCGGTGGCGAAAGACTACAAAGCCCAGAAAGGGGATGCCCTCGCTCACCGGGCGGACCTGAGCGCACTTCTCATGGATGGTCAGCCGCAGGCGGGCCTGGCGCTCGATGATGGCCCCCCGCCAGTCCCAGAGCTGACCTTTGTCGTCGCCGAAAAGCAGGGCATCGTCCACATACCGCAGGTAGGCTTGGCAGCGCAGTTCGCGCTTGACGAAATGGTCAAAGGGGTCAAGGTAGCAGTTGGCCCAAAATTGCGAAGTAAGGTTGCCGATGGGCAGGCCGCGAGGCCGGTCCACGGCAAAGAGGTCGTCGCCGGGGAAGTAGACCATCTCGTATTCCTCGCTGAGCACCCCGACGCCGCTGGCCAGTATGCGGTCCACCAGCCACATCACGTCCTCGTCGGCAATGACCCGGCCCAGGGTGCCCCACAGGACGGCATGGTCAATCGAAGGGAAAAACTGGCGCACGTCGCATGGTAACACATATCGGTATTTGCGGGCAAACTCCTGGCAGCGGTCCAGCGCCCGGTGGGTGCCCTTGCCCACCCGGTTGGCATAGCTGTCAAAGATGAAGCGGCGTTCAAACAGGGGCTCGATGACGTTGCACAGGGCGTGGTGCACCACCCGATCGCGGAAAGGCGCAGCCGAGATGAGCCGCCGCTTGGGCTCGTGGATGTAGAAACTGGCGTAAGGCCCAGGCTGGTAGCTCTGGGCCTGCAACTCGGTCTGGAGTTGGACTAGGTTGTCCTCCAGATGGTATTCGAAGGCAGCCGCGGGCGGCTTGCCCCGCTTGCCCTTGGATGCCTTGCGGTGGGCCAGGAGCAGGTTGCCCCAACCCCAGACCCGGGGGTAGAGAGACACGTTCATAGCTTGAACCTCGATGCCCGACATCTGCTGGCGGAGTAGCAGGACTTGTTCTCAGGCGCGAAACGAGTTTCGCTACTCCAGAGCGTCGGCGGAGTAGCAGAACTTGTTCTGCGCGCAGCGCGAAACGAGTTTCGTTACTCCGGACACCATGCGCGTTTTACTCCTCTGCACAAAATTTCTGCGCGCGGATCTGAGGGGGGGCTTTCCCCCCCTCAGACTCCCCCCCCCAGAGGGCCAGAGGCCAGAGTTTTCAGAGCCCAGAGGGGAAGCCGGGGGCCACCACCACAACCCGAAAACCGTGGTCCCTGCCCCGGAGGCTCGGATTGTCCCTGGCGCGGACCGCGCAGCGGACATACCCCTCATCATTGCCGAACGCACCGCCCCGCAACACCCGGGGGGCGTCCCCTTCAAGTGACTCGTCGGCCGGCTCCCGGTAACTCTCCCGCCACTTTGTCCGGCACCACTCCCACACGTTGCCGCTCATATCGTGCACCCCATAAGGCGAGGCTCCACCGGGAAACATCCCCACCGCACTGGTGGTGCCGACGCCCGTTTCGTCATAGTTGGCCCGGTTCGGGTCTGGCTCGTTGCCCCAGGGGTAGCGCCGTCCATCGCCCCCCCGCGCCGCTTTCTCCCATTGCGCTTCGGTGGGCAAAGTCACGTGTTCGCCCCCGGGCAGCTCACCCCGCTGGTGCAGTTGCTCATCCAGCCAGCGACAGAAGGCCAGCGCCTCGTACCAGGTGACCATCACCGCCGGGTGGTTGGGCAGGTCGTAGACGCCGCCGTAGGTCTCTGGCCCGGTGCGGCTCCCCTTCCACCGCCAGCCAGCTTCAGTCCAGTAGCGGTGTTCCTGGTAACCGCCGGCCGCCACAAAGGCTGCATATTGGGCGTTGGTCACCGGGTACCTGCCCATTCGAAAGGCAGGTAGCTTTACCTCACGCTGTGGCGTCTCTTTGCCAAAGAAAGCCAGCGAATCATCTGGGCTGCCCATGATAAACGGCCCGGCCGGCACCTCGTACCACACAATGTCGGGCAGGCCGTCCTCCCGCAAGCCAACGCCCGAACGGGGGTCGCCCAGGCGGGCCAGGGCATCGCCAGCGGCAGCGCGCTCTACGGGGCTCAGGCGGCCCTCTCCTACCAGATCGGCCAGGCGGTAGCTGACCCGCCCGGCCAGGTCCCGCCCCAGGGCACTGTCCCTCACCCGGTTCACGCCCATCTCCACCAGCACTTCACCTGCCAGCCAGACCTTGCGCCAGGCCATGGCGTCATCCCCTACCTGCTGCGGGCACAACTCTCCCACCAGGGCCAGGGGCTTGTCCGTGTCCCCAGCCAGGTAGACCAACCGCCCCACCGCCAGCAGCACCACCTCCCGCCAGAAGGCCCCTTCTTCCACCAACTGCATCGCCTGTCTGGCAAAATCAGCCTGGGCCGAAAGGTGCACCCCCGCCAGGTACTCCTGGAAAGTGCGGTGAGGGAAGGTGTAGACCTCCGGCGCCCGCTCCAGCAGCAGCCCCGCCCGCAGTTTCATGGCCTCGATGACTTGATGCGCCCAATCCCGGCTCTCCTTGGGGTGCAACCCGGCCAGTTCTTTCTGCAACTGCAATTCACCGATGTCGGCCAGGGCCTCGCCCCGTCGGCTTTGCTCAGGGCGAGCCCCGGCCCCACCCTCCCGATGGGCCTCAAAGGCCAGCCGCCACAGCACGCGCTTCAGGTCCACGTCAGTGCGCCCGGCCTCCAGCAGCAGGTGACGCAGGCGGGGAGCCCCCTCTTCACCTCCCGCCTTGATCTGCTCCCACCGCCAAAGGAGGACGTCTACCGTGTCTTCGTAAAGCAGGGCACGGGCGTCGGGCAGGCGGCCCTTGTGGGTGTGCACCAGGGCCATCACGGTCAACAGCAACGGGTTGGGGGCCAACCGCCACAGGTCGGGGCGGCGCACTGCCTCCTGCAGCCGCCGGGCCAGCCCTCCGGCCTCCTCTGTTTTAACCACCCCAAACTGGGCCAACTCGTTGTACCAGGCCCCGATGAAGCGGTCTATCTTCTCCTCGTCGAAGGGAGCCAGTTCAAAAGCGGGAAACCCTTCCAATTGCCAGGCCGGTTCCTGATAGGAGAGGGTGCGGCAGGTGACCGCCAGGCGGCTCCGGGGATAGCGCCAGGCAAAGGCGGCCACGGCGTCCCGGATAAAGGTGCGCTGCGTTTTGGTGGGGATTTCGTCCAGACCATCCAGCAGGACGACGGCCTTGCCCTCCTCCAGGGCTTGATGCAGGGGTTCGGCAGCGAAGGCCAGGTTCTGGGCCTTCAGGCGACTGAGGATAAAATCCCATAGGTGGTGGGGCTCGGCCTTTTTCACACCCTCCGGCAGCCACCGGCCCAAGTCGCGCAGGACGACCGGAATGGGCAGAGCGTTGGCCTCCTTCTCCGGCCAGCCGGGGAGCCGGGCCAGCCAGTCCCGACACTCGGATTCGGAGCCTTCGGGTTCCAGGCCATAGGCGGCCAGGCAGAGGGCCAGGTGGCTGAGGAAGGTAGATTTGCCCGAACCAGGGTCCCCCAGGATCACCAGGTGACGGTTGCTAACGGTCGCCTCCAGGACGCCAATAGGACGGGCTTCGCGCTCCTCGAGCGGGACGCGACGCTCTCGCTGCCTTTTCTCTTCTTCGGTAAGGGGCACCTGGGTTTTGGTGTCCAGGTCCACGTAGACCTGGGCCAGGTCAAAGCGTTTCTGGCCGCCGGTGGGATCGCTGGCTCCCAGGTCCACACCGCGCAGGGGTAGGTGGCGGCAGGTGGAGACCAGCACCTGGCGGTAGATGGCCAGAGCCTCGGCGGGGTCCTTGGGCGGCGGGCCGACGTACACGTTGCCGTGGAGGTCCCTGCCCACCGCCAACCCACCCGCCCCCGCTGCCACCGCGCCCGGCCCTTGGGCAATGGCGCCAGAGCCTTCCACCACAGCCTGGCTTTCGGCTCCTGCGCCCAGTGCGGCCACCGCTGCCTGGTAGGTGTCCTCGTCCAAGAGGCCGCTCTCGTAGGCCTGGCGGAGTTGCGCCAGGCGCTTGGCTGGGTCGTCGCTCACCCGCTTTTCTCCTTACCGCCGATGCGGATTCCGCCCTTGACGTCACCGCCCACTGCCACGCCGCCCGACCCGGCAGCGGTGGCACCCGGCCCCTGGGCGATAGCCTCAGAACCGCGCAGTTCGGCGTGATAAGATGGGCCGAGTTCCAGCCCGTGCTGCTTGAGGAGGTCCAGCAGCACCTGCGCCTGCTGTACCACCTCCGTATCCTGGGTCGCCCCGGCGGCTTCCAGTTCTTCCTTCAGCACTGCCTGCCGGGCTTGGGAATCGGGCTTCTTCTCTACACCTTCTACGGCATCGGCCACGTCCACTTTCTGGCCGAACTTGTGGACGATGAGGGCCTTAAGAGCCGCGTAGCCGTCCTTGACGGCCTGGGCGGCCACGTCCTTGGATGCGGCCACTGCTCCAGCCGTCACTGCCGTTACAATGATGGTGATGGGATCCATTTTTGCCTCCTTGAATCGGAATCACATAGAAAAACCGCCTCTATTGTATTTTACTACAGAGGCGGCCAGTTGTAAAGAGGGTATACGGATGCCGACAGCAGGGGCGAACCCTTGCGGTCGCCCCTCAATGTCATTAAGTTAAGGAAGCGGACCGAGGTGCAACGCACTTGCTGTCATCGGGAAGCACGCAACCAGCGCCAAAATCAAGTCAAATCGCAGCCTTTTGGACATCACTGTAAGTGCGTTGCACCTTAACTTAACGACATTCGGTCGCCCCTTTGTCTACAGGCGGACAATGGCAAAGGCCCCTTTGATCTGCCCCGTCAGTTCGTGCCAGGTCCGGGTGTGCCACAGCCGGCGCAGGATGTGGGCCGGCCGCAGGTAGAACTCGCGGTTGGCCCGATCCAGAAATTCGTGGAACTCTTCAGCCGTCATCGAGGGAGGCACGTATGGCGTGGCCTGGTGGTCCAAGATGGTGGGTAACTCTGAAATTTCAAATTGGTAGCCCTGCGCCACGAGTTCCTCGTAGAGTTCTGTTCCGGCAAAGGGGACAAACTTGTTGAAATGGGCGTAATCGAGTTTCAACCGCTTGGCAAAGGCCAGCGTCCGCTCCAGGCTCTCCATGGTCTCGGCCGGGGTGCCCACGATAAAGTCAGCTCTCACCCCCAGGCCCACTTCCTGAGCCCAGCAGACAGCCTGCTCGTTCTGCTCGACGGTGTTCCCCTTCTTGAGGGAGGCCAGCACGCGCGGGTCACCCGATTCCAGGCCATAGAGCACCTGCCAGCAGCCAGCTTTCTTCATCATCTGCAGCAGTTCTTTGGTGACGGCACTCACCCGGGTCAGACAGGTCCAGGGAAAGCGCAGACCCTTCTGCAAAACCTTTTCGCAGATCTCTGTGACCCGCTTCTTGTCGTAGGTAAAAGTATCGTCGAAGAAACGGATCTCCCTGGCCCCGTACCTGTGGAGCACTTCTTCCACCTCGGCCACCACGCGGTCGGGGCTGTGGCCCCTGGTCAGATTGCCGAACACCCGGCGGTCACAGAAGGTGCACTGGTAAGGGCAGCCCCTGGAAGTCATCAGCACCGCCAGGGGGAGTTGGCGGTAGGAGGCCGGCGTGGGCGAATAGGCCGACAGGGGCGGCAAGAGGTGCCTGGCCGGGAAAGGGATCGTATCCAGGTCCTCGATGTAACCCTGGGGCTCGGTGAGGGTGACCTCACCATCCTGCCTGAGAACCAGCCCGGCGGTCCCCGTCAGATCGGAGAGCCCATCCCCCTCGATCTGTCTGACCAGCTCGAGCATGGTCTGTTCGCCCTCGGCGATCACGCCCACGTCAAAGCAATCGTAGGACAGGGCGTGTTCGGGCACGGCCGAGACATGAGCCCCCCCCAGGACAGTGACCGCCTTGGGCAGGATGTGACGCACGCCCTCAGCCGTCCTGCGGGCGTCAGGGAAGGCGGGAGTGGTGCTGGTGATGCCCACCACGTCCGGCTGGTATTCTTTCAAGTGATCCATCAACTGGGGGAGCGAAATGCCGGTGCTGCAGTCAAAGATCCGCGCATCGTAGCCGCTCTGCTCCAGTACAGCGGCCAGGTAGGCCAATCCCAGCGGGGGAACGATGTTCAGAACGACCTTCATGCTGGCGGTCTTGCCGACCAAAGCCTCCGCCGTGTAGGGCGGCGACACCAAAGCGATTTTCATTATCAGGGAAGCAGCCTCCTTGAAATTTGGTTGCCTATTTTACTACAGAGGCAGTTGATTGTCTAATTCGGGATTTGAGCTTTGGGGCTCTCTCATTCACGCTCACGCAGCAAATACAGGATCGCTTCCAGCACTCCTCCGCCGATGGCCCGGGCCTTGTCAGAGATGGTGAAGCAGTGCTCGTGCACCCCCCTGGGGTCCACGTCGCCCACCTTCATGCCCTCTTTCACCGGCAGGCCATCGGCCAAGAGTCCCCGCAGCACACCAGAGATGGGAGCCAACACAGGCTGGTCCCCGGCGCGAGCCACCACGTCACCCGCCTCCACCCTGTCTCCGATGGCCCTCACCCCCCGGAAGACGCCCCCGCCGGGGGCGCGCACCACCCGCTCGCTGGCGTAGCCCATCACCGGCCCCGGTATCCCTGTATCCGGCGCCGCCTGGCCTTCCAGGATGACCCGCCCCAGGTCGTGGCCGCGGTTGGTCTCGATCACGGCGTGGGCGTCGAGCCCGGCGGCAAAGCCCGGTCCCAGGGCGACGACGACGGGGGCGTCGGTGATTTGGGTGCCGGTGTTCCGTTTGGCGATGATGGCGTCCACCACCGCGGTTGGCTCGAGTTCCCGCACTAGAGAAGCCTGGGGGTCAACCACCACCGGGATGATCCCCTCCGGCAGGAGCGCCAGGGCCTGCGCCGCGTCCTCGACCCGGCGGGCCACCACCCCCTCGACCGTCACCTCCCCCTCAAAGAGGGCCGAGGCAAAGGCCACGGCGCGGCGGATGACCGTCGGCTGGGCCAGCTCGGTGACGATCACGTTCATCCCAACCCGGTGCAACCGGTGGGCCACACCCGTGGCCAGGTCCCCCCCACCCTTGACTACCACCAGAATATCCTCAAGCATAGTTCCTCCCCTTTACCGTTTCCCTCGGCTCCTGCAATCCGCCAGCCAAAAGCAGAGCCCCGGCGTAGAAAGCCGCTGCCACCCAAAAGAGCGCGGCCAGGCCAGCCAGGTCCACGATGAGCCCGCCCGCGGCTGAGACAAGGATGGTCAACCCCGTCAGAGTGTTCGCCAGGCCGACGTACAGAGGGCGTTCCTGGGCAGGAGCGATGTCCAGCAGGTAATTCAGGTAGCCTATGGCCCAGCCCATCTGGAAAACGTTTGACAGGACGAAAACGACGGTGAACGCATGAGAAGCCTGAGCAGTCACCAGGGGCTGCCAACTAACCAGCGGAGGGATAAACAGAGCGGCCAGGGGCGTGGCCAGACCCACCAGGGCGACCAACGAGATCAGCCCCCTGTTCCCGCGCCGGTCACTAATCCGTCCCCACACCAGGGTGGAAGAGATCCCAGCCAGGGTGGCCCAGATCAGATAGAAACCAACCATGCCCGCCGACACGCCCAGGACGCGCTTGGCGTAGACGATGTAGAAAGGGGTGGCCATCCCGGCGGCTCTTACCAGGAATTGCACCGCCAGAAAGCGGCCATAGTTGACATCGCGGCGCGGCAAATGTAGAGCGCGTTTCATTTGGCTCAACAAGTCAACACTTTGATTCAGCTCCGGATCCACGGGCTCTACAAACAGACCGAAACTGATCATCGTCGCGCTGATGCCCAGGGAAGCCAGGAAAAAGAGAACCGCAAAATTATGGGGAAAGGCCAGACCTTGCCGCTCATCGAGGACGTATTTGACCACCAGGCTCCCCCCCAGGGCCAGGATGCCCCCCAAAAAGCGCCGCCAGCCGAAAAAAGACCCCCGCCGGTTGGACGGTATGGCCTTGGCTATGATGTCCATGAAGGGAAGCCCGGCCAGGCCGTCCGCCAGACTGTAGACGGTCAGCAGAGTATAGAAAAGGACCAGCAGGACCGCCCGATCGGTGATCAGGAAGAGAGCCAGAGCCATCGAGGCCCAACAGATGGCCCGAGGCGCCCCCACGGCTACGTAAAAGGGTAACTTGCGCTCGCGCCCCTGCAGATAGCCAGAGACCAGCAACTGGGGGAGAAACCACCCCCCTTGGTTGATAGACACCACCAGCCCGATGAGGAGATTGGAAGAGGTCAACTGGCTGGCCAGCCAGGTCAGCACCAGGGAGGGGTCGAGCAAAGAAGCGGACAGATTGAAGAGCGCCCCGTTGGCAATTCCCAGGCCGAAATTGCGCCGCAGGTGGCGCTGGGCTGTCGCACTGAAAGGGTAAGCCACTGCCTCTCAGTCCTCTCCAAGGTGCATGAGGCCGCCCTGGCCGCCTCGGCGCACCATGACGATTTCGGCCATAATGCTGAGGGCGATCTCTTCGGGTGTCTCGGCCTGGATGTCCAACCCGATGGGCGCATGGACCGCTGCCAGCGCCTCCGTAGTGACCCCAGCCTTTTGCAATTCGTCAAAGACCATTTTGACCTTGCGCCGGCTGCCGATCATGCCGATGTAGGCTGCCGGCGACGACACCGCCCAGCGCAAGGCGTCCCGATCGTGCTCGTGGCCTCGGGTGACGATAACAACGTGCGTCTGGGGGGTGATGTGGAACCGGGCCAACTCTTCCCCGATATCGCCCACAATGATCTCATCGGCCTGGGGCAGCCTCTCCGCATTGGCAAACTCGGCCCGGTCGTCCAGGACCACGGTACGGAACCCCAGAAAGCTGCTCAAGACGGTGATGGACCGTCCCACGTGCCCGGCTCCCACGATGAGCACGGTCGGATGGGGGTTGATCACGTCAATAAAGATTTCCGCCTCCCCGCCGCAGATGCCGGGATCCCCTAGTTCTGAGTCCCGCAGCTCATAACGCACCAGACGCGGCTTGCCCTCGCCGAGGGCCGCCTGGGCCTCCGTGATCACATTGGCTTCCAGGCTTCCGCCTCCAATGGTATCCACAATAGAGCCATCGGGATAGACCAGCATCTTGGTCCCAGCCTGCCGGGGCGTCGAACCCGTGGCCTTGACGATGGTCGCCAGGGCCAAGCTGTCCCCACGCCGCGTGGCTTCAAGAATGGCCTCACAAATCGTACCCATACACCCTCCCAAAGGTTTTCTGCCAGCAGCAGGAATTATACCACCGACTTGGCATTGAAGCAAAAGAGGCAAAGGTGTACTAGCCTCAGAGAGCCTTTCGTGATATAATCAGGGCACTGCTTTATCCGCAGATTTGGTTTTCAGGGGGAATCGTTGAGGAACCGCCCGCGTCATTACAAGACGCCTTCGACCCGTTGGGTCCTGGCCGGCATCGTCTTGCTGGGAATGGCCCTCCGTTTATATCTGCTTTGGGCTTCACAAGTGCTGATCGAAGCCGACGAGGCCCTGGTGGGTTTGCAGGCCTTTGGCATCCTGCGTGGCGAGAGGCCCATCTTTTACCCCGGACAGGCCTACGGGGGCAGTCTGGAGTCTTATCTGGTCGCCGCTGTCTTCCGGCTGTTGGGCGCATCGCCTCTGACCCTCAAGCTCGTGCCCTTTCTATTCTCGACCCTTTTCATCTTTATGACCTATCAACTGGCCAGGGAAATCTACAACCCTCCTATCGGCCTTTTGAGCGCCCTCTTTGTAGCCCTATGCCCCCTCCTCCTCACCGCCTTTAGTCTGAAAACCTGGGGCGGCTACAGCCAAACCCCTGTTTTGGGCAACCTGGCCCTGATCCTTTTGCAACGCATACTCTCCCGTCGAGCCCATGACAAGGGGCTATGGAAAGCAACGCTGGGCCTCGGCTTCCTCAGCGGTCTGGGTCTGTGGGTCAATCCCCAGTATTTCTACTATTTGGGGCCAGTGGTCTTGCTCCTTCTGGCCAGAGCCAAAAGGGTGGGGCTGGCCGGATGGGCAGCTTTCGCCGCCGGTGGCCCCCTGGGTGGCCTGCCCCTCCTCCTGGCCAACCTGGGCCGTTCCCAGGACGCCACGGCCAACCTTGTCCTGGAGGGGGTCGTGCCAGCTCAGGACTTTTGGCCCTCCCTCCAAGCTGCCGTGAGCTATTTCATTACCGACGCCCTGCCCACCCTATGGGGGCTCCGACCCATCAAAGGGGAAATGGTCATCACGGCTGCCTTGGTGGTGATACCGCTCTACCTGGCGGCCATGCTGACTTGCCTCTGGCTGGTGGGACGGGATGTGCTGGCGCGGCGATACAATCCTGCCATTGTGTTGGCAGCAACTCTTATCCTGGCCCCCTTTGTCTTCATCCTGGCCGCCCTGACCAACGGCAACTGGACGGTCATCATACCGGATTCAGGGATCTTGGCGCGCTACCTGATGCCCCTGTACAGTGTTGTGCCCATCCTGCTGGCAGCCTTTATCTGGCGACTGAGGTCCTTCAGTCACCCCCTGGCGGCAGCCCTTGTCGCTCTCGTCCTGACGGTGAACTTACGGAGCAACGTGTCCGTTGATCCGGTGGATACCATGCGCTGCGTCTTTGAGAACGTGCCCCTGCCAGCTTCTAACCAAGCCCTGATAGATTTCCTCGACAGTGAGGGCATCCGCTACGTCTACACCAACCACTGGATCGGTTTCCGGCTGATGTTCGAGACTCAGGAGCGAGTGGTCACCTTTGATTACCCTGACAGCCTTTATGGGATGGACCGCCTCCCCCAATACAGTCATCAGGTCGAGGCTGCTCAAGTCCCGCCTGCTTACATCCTCTTTAACCCAGGCTGGAAGCAGACGCCGCCTCTGGAAAAAGAATTCCAAAAGCTGGGCGTCCATTACGAGAAGAAAACCTTTTCACCTCTCGAATACATCGTCTACTACCGTCTCTCGCGCAAGGTACACCCCTCGGAGGTGATGGAGACCCTGGTTTGGCCCTACTATTAAGATTTGCTAATTAACTATAAATGTGATATAATATTGTACTTGGGATAAGGCAGCATTGAACGCATAGCCGTCTTGCCCCTCAGGAAAGGAGGGCCGTCATGTCTCTCTCGAAGAGTGAAAAGGAGCCCATTATCAAACAACATCAGGTTCATCCGACAGACACCGGTTCGCCGGAAGTACAGATCGCGCTTTTGACCACCCGGATCAATCAGTTGGTCGAGCATCTCAAAGTGCATAAACACGACAAACACTCGCGCCGTGGCTTGCTCAAGCTGGTCGGTCAACGCCGTCGCCATCTGGCGTATCTGGAGCACAAAGACCCGGAGCGTCACAAAGAAATCAAAGAGCGCCTGAGTCTGCGTTAAGAGATAGAAACTGGGCACAGACGAGTAGATAGACTCGTTTAATGTTGAGCTCATCGCGCGCCTGTCGCGTATCCCAATATCAGAAGCGATGAGTTATGAGCGACAGGCACTACTAAATACACAGGGTAGGCCGGAGGTTTAGGAATTGGGGAGTGCACCCTAATGGGCTGAGAATCTATGGTAGAAAGCTATTAGGATTCACTCCCCAGTCCCTGACCTCCAAGGCCTCCCCTGACCTGGAGGTAAAACTTAATATGTTACACACATTCACTACCGCTATTGGAGAACACTCCATTAGTTTCGAGACGGGCAAGTTGGCCGGTCAGGCTGGTGGGGCTGTCACCGTGCGCTGCGGTGACACCATGATCCTGGCCACAGCCACAGCCTCGCAGGAACCACGGGAGGGGGTTAAATTCTTGCCTCTCACCGTGGACTATGAAGAACGGCTCTACGCAGCGGGTAAAATCCCCGGTGGTTTCTTCAAACGCGAAGGCCGTCCTCGTGAAGCGGCCATTCTCCTCTGTCGCCTCACGGACCGTCCCCTCAGACCCCTTTTCCCCAAAGGTTGGCGCAACGAAATTCAAGTCATCATCACCGCCCTCTCGGCTGACCAGGAGCACTATCTGGATATCTTGGCCATCATCGGTGCTTCGGCGGCTTTGACCATTTCTGATATCCCCTTCAATGGGCCGGTGGGCGCGGTGCGGGTCGGCTACATCGGCGGAGAGTACGTTTTCAACCCTACCGCCCTCGAAATGCAGCACAGCACTATCGATTTGCGCCTGGCCGGCACGGCAGAGGCCATTCTGACAGTCGAAGCTGACGCCGAGGGGGTGCCCGAGAGGGTGATGCTGGAGGCGCTGCGCCTGGGACACGAGGCCATACGGGACGTCATCGCCGTACAAGAGGAGATGCGTCAGGCTGTCGGGAAGCCAAAGCGTGATATCGCGCTTCACGAGGTAGGTGAAGATATCCACCAGGCAGTGACTGGCTGGCTGGATGGCCGCATGGCACAGCTTCTCGACGAAACCTCTGAAAAGGAAAAGCGCGATGGGGCTTTGAATGCCTTGCGTAGCGAATTGCTCGCCGAATTCGGCGAGCAATTCGCAGAGGCGGATCTGGGGGAAGCTTTGAACGATGCCCTGAAAGCCGAGCTGCGCCACAAGATTTTGACCGAGCAGCGGAGGGTTGACGGCCGCGATTTGACCACCGTCCGACCCATCACCTGCGAAGTAGGCATATTGCCGCGCACCCATGGCTCAGGACTCTTTACACGGGGCGAAACCCAGGCGCTCACTATCGCCACCCTGGGCACGGTCAGCGACGAGCAGAAACTCGATGGCCTGGACACCGAGGAATTCAAGCGTTACATGCACCACTACAACTTTCTACCCTATTCCACCGGCGAAACCAAATTCCTGCGGGGTCCCAGTCGCCGGGACATTGGACATGGGGCTCTGGCCGAAAGAGCCCTCCTGCCGGTGCTCCCTGACAAGGAACAGTTTCCCTATACCATCCGCCTCGTATCCGAGATACTCTCCTCCAACGGTTCTACCTCGATGGCCAGCGTCTGCGGTAGCACTCTGGCTCTCATGGATGCTGGCGTGCCAATCAAAGCCCCAGTGGGCGGCATTGCCATGGGCCTGATCAAGGAGGGTGACCAATACGCCATCCTGTCGGACATTCAGGGCATAGAAGACCACATGGGCGATATGGATTTCAAGGTAGCCGGCACCAAGGAGGGCATCACCGCTTTGCAGATGGACATCAAGACCGGCGGGTTGAGCCACGAAATCCTGGAACAGGCCCTGGCTCAGGCCCATGAGGGAAGGCTGTTCATCCTGGACAAGATGCAGGAAGTCATCAGCGAGGCCAGGCCGGACCTCTCTCCCTATGCTCCGCGCATCACCCTGATCAAGATAGATCCAGAAAAGATCGGCGCTGTCATCGGCCCGGGCGGCAAGACCATCCGCAGGATCATCGAAGACACCGGGGTTAAAATTGACGTGGAGGATGACGGCACGGTCTACATCGCTTCTACTGATGGAGCCAGCAGCCAGAAAGCTGTTCAGATCATCGAGGGTCTGACCGAGGAAGCCGAGATCGGCAAAATCTACACAGGCAAAGTGGTGCGTACGACGGACTTTGGAGCCTTCGTGGAGATACTGCCCGGCAAGGATGGTATGGTGCACATCTCCCAACTGGCCGATTACCGCGTCCCCAGCGTGGAGGATATAGTCCGCGTGGGCGACGAGATCATGGTCATGGTCATTGACATTGATAGGGATGGCAAGATCAAGCTCTCCCGTCAGGCTGTCCTGGAGGGTTGGACGGCCGAGGAGGCCCGCGAGCGCGATCGCAAGCCGTCGAGAGGAGGGCGGCCTTCAGGCCGGAGACGGGACTATGGTCCATCCAGTACGGGGTCGCGTGACCGCCGCCCACCGCGACAGCGATAGCTTGCAAAGGAGTACCACGGATTTCATGGAAAGCCCTGAAACTCTTTCACAAAACAAAGGTTTATCCAAGGGACGGAAAGCCCTGCGCTGGCTGAGGGAGGCTTTGGAGACCATCCTTCCAGCGGTATTGATCGCTTTCTTGATCAACTTTTTCCTGGCTCAAGCCACGCAGGTCCATGGGCAGAGTATGGAACCGACCTTGCACAGCGATCAGCGTCTTGTGGTGGAAAAGGTCTCTTATCGCTTTCACGGTCCACGCCATGGCGATATCGTCGTCCTCAAATCCCCGCAACAGAGCACGGAGCTTCTCATCAAAAGGGTCATCGGCCTTCCCGGTGAGACGGTTGAGATAAGGCAAGGACGGGTCTACATCAATGGACAAGAGTTGGACGAGCCATACCTGGAAAGGTCCACGGGGGGCAATTGGGGACCCATTATCATTCCCCCGCTGCAAGTTTTTGTCCTCGGTGATAACCGTAGTTTTAGCAACGACTCGCGTGCCTTCGGTGTGGTGCCCATCGAGAACATCGTCGGCCGGGCCTGGGTTTCCTACTGGCCCCTCGATAAGGTAGGAGAGATTCGCTAGGAATCTCGATTGCAGTTGCCAAAGCGGAGTGGAGGTCAAGCGGTGGAGAGTAGTTTCTACCCTTGACCTTTCTTTTTGCGTGACTGTGGACAATGGCCGTTTTTGTGCTATAATTCAAGTCCTAAACTGTTGAGGAGGACATTCGTGTCAAAGAAATGGAGCGATTCGACGAAACGGCTGGTGATCACCGGTGTGGTCATAGCCCTCATCTGGACTCTTTACCGTTTCCGTGCTATTATCGCCCCGACTGTGATTGCCGTTATCCTGGCCTACATCCTTAACCCTCTGGTGAAATTTATCCAGGCCAGAACCAGGCTTTCCCGCACCTGGGCTGTAACCATACTCTATCTGGTTCTCATCGTTCTCCTGAGTCTGGTCCCGGCTATCTTTGTGCCCATCCTCGTCCAGGAAGCACGGGAGATCAACGTTGATGTGCGGCAGGTCACCATTGACATCAGACGGTTCTTCGACCGGCCCTTCGTCCTTTTCAACTATTCTTTTGACGTACGCTCGGTCTATGAGGAGATAAGCGGTACGCTGCAGGACATCATCTCCACTATGGTCGGCCACAGCCTGGACATTCTTTTGGGTGTCGCCGAGAGTTTTGTATGGCTTTTTTTCATTTTGTTCATATCCTTCTACTTGCTCAAGGACGCAAACAAGCTGGGCAAATGGGTCAGCGACCTGGTACCATCTGATTACAAAGAAGAGGCTTATCTTCTATACAAGGAAATAGATGGTATCTGGAGTGCATTCTTACGCGCTCAAATTCTGCAATGCATGCTGGTGGGATTGGTGGTGGGGATCTCAATGGCTGCCCTGGGCCTCCGGAGTGCCATAATCGTCGGCCTCGTCGGCGGCATCGTAGAGGTCGTCCCCCGGTTTGGACACACCATCACAGCGATTGTCGGCGTCCTGTTTGCTTACTTCGAGGGCTCTCTCTATCTTACCATCAGCAACTTTTGGTTTGCTGTGATTGTGATCATCTTCTTTGTGGTCTTTAACGAGATTGACACGGCCTACATTCTGCCCAACCTCGTCGGCCGGCGGCTTCACCTCCCGCCTATGGTGGTCCTGATGGGTGTTATCGCCGGGGCCAGCCTGGGAGGGGTCCTGGGCATCCTCCTGGCTGCTCCTACCCTGTCCACCTTGAGAGCTTTGAGCAGCTATGTCTATCGCAAGCTGCTGGACATCGAGCCAGCCGTGGTGGTGAGGGAGCCAACCGAGCTCCCTCCCCCACCCACCCCACGGGAACGGTTGATAGCCATACGCGATGAAGTCAGTACAGTCCGAACAGAGATCGAGAGAAAGCTGAAGGGAGAGGATGAATCGGATGAGCCCCAGGACAGTGCCGACTGAGGTGGAAGTCATCCTCTTTGACCTGGACGGCACGCTCATTGACACGGACGATGCGATGATAGAGCGAGCGGCAAGGCGGCTTCAACCGCTGGCCCGGCTTTTCCCCCAAGGCGACCTCAGGCGAGTGCTGCGTCGGGCTATGATGGCCAGCGAGGGGCCTGCCAACGCTTTCCTGACCTTTTTGGACATCTTGGGCCTGGATGATGAACTTTTCGCCCTCGGTGACCGCTTGCGGCGGCTCCGAGGGCTGCGCACGTCGGCCAACTTTCAGCCCGTTGATGGCGCTGTCCAGGCAGTGCGAGAGCTGAGCGGGCGCTACCCACTGGGTATTGTGACCACTCGCTCGCGGCGGGATGCCCAAGCATTTCTGGAGCAGCACGACCTGGCGGATTGCTTTTCAGTGGTCGTCACTCACGAGGACACCTGGCGTCTCAAGCCCCACCCAGAGCCCATCCGTTACGCGGCCGAGCAACTGGGCGTGGCCATCGAGCGTTGTCTGATGGTTGGTGATACAGGCGTGGACGTGCGGGCAGCCAAGGCAGCCGGAGCTTATGCCGTGGGGGTGTTGTGCGGATTCGGGGAGCAAGGTGATTTGGAAGGGGCGGATTTGATCCTGGAGAACACTGCGGAACTGGGGGAGTGGCTTATTGCCCATGTATAACTTGGAAAGTATAGCCAACGACCAGGCGACCTTCCGCGCCTGCGTGGCGGCCAACGAACCCTACAAGCCGCTTTATGTGAAAATCAAGCTGACCTGGCGCTGCAACCTGCGCTGCCAGATGTGCAACTATTGGCGGCAGGAACGGCACAACGCCCTCTCGCCAGAGCTCCTCAAGACCACCATTGACGAGCTAGCAGGGCTGGGCTGTGGCAAGATCCACCTTTCGGGGGGAGAGCCGTTGCTGTGTGAAGATCTCTTCGAGCTTGTCGAGTACATGGTGGCCAAAGGGATGCGGGTCAACCTGACCACCAATGGCACGTTGTTGACCCGCGACAAGGCCGAGCGGCTGGCCACCAGCGGGGTGAAGAGTGTCAGCGTCTCCATTGACTCGCCGGAGGCGGAGATTCACGACCGCGTCCGGGGCAAGGGAACGTGGAAAAGGACGATCAAGGGGCTGCGCAACCTGCGGAGAGCTATCCGCAAAGCCAGGGCCAAAATTAAAATCCGGCTCAACACGGTCATTTCGCGCACCAATTATGAGAGCCTGGTCACTCTGCCCGACTTGGCTCACGAGGTGGGAGCAAATTATCTGACGCTAATCCCGGTGGATGATCCCGAGGGTGGATTGCTCTTGAACAAACGCCGCATCCATGACTACAACGAGCGCATCGCCCCCCTCATCGCCAGCCGGGGCCTGGAATACGGGCTGCTGGATTCTGAGAGGGAAGCTTACCCCTTTGGCAGCGAGAAGGCCGAAATCGAACAAAGCAAAAAGGGATGGTACGCCCTGGGCCTCTACGACGAACAGCCCTGCTATGCCCCCTGGACCCACGCCCTCATCACCCCCAGCGCCCGCGTCTACGCCTGCTGTATGACTCGGGGGATGCCCAAATCCCTGGGGAATCTGCTCCAAGCTCCCTTCACCGACATCTGGCAGGGAGCGACCTATCGGGCCTTCCGCGCTGCTATGCATGGGCCGCCTTTGGATATCTGCCGCCACTGCGACGATTTCCTCGACCAGAATCGCTGTCTTCATTCGCTGATGGCCGATGGCGGGTAGCAGAGGGCCTATCTAAATCTTGGGGGAGCGAGCGCCGGTTGAGTAGCGAAGCGTATCGAAACCAGCGAGCGGCTCTACGGACAACCCGCTTGGCCTCGATACGTCGCTTCGCTCCTACCCTTCGACAGGCTCAGGGCGACGCTCGGCCGGCGCTCTCGCCCATCGCTCAAGGTGTACTGGCTCAGCTCATGTCGGCAAAGACGTCGTCAGCCTCTTCAGCTCCCTCAAAGAAGGCAAAGTCTTCGTCTCTGTATCGGGCGCGGGGCAGTTGCTGCACCAATGGGGTAACCGCCACGGCCTCTATTCCCTGGTGACAAGCCGCGCAGACGATCCCTGTGTCCAGGATGACGGCGTGCTCATCGCAGACCGCCTTGCCACATTGAATGCAGGTGGAACGGGCCTTGTTCTCGCAGGGACGGGGGATGAGGAATCCGATGGTCATCTGGCATCTTTGAGCCATGCAAAGCCTCCTATAGGAAAGTAATCAGTACGCATGTGATGAGAAACGGATATGCAAGGGCACAGGGTTTGCTTTCTCTCCGACACGTATCCGCCCGACGTGGGCGGGCTGGCCATTTCCACTGCACGCAACGCCCGGCTTCTGGTCCAGGCTGGCCATGAGGTGCACGTCTGCGTGTCGAGCGCCTCCCTGCCCCCGGGGGAAGTGCAAAAGGCGGTAGAAAATGGAGTGGGGGTGCATCGCCTCGGCCCCCAGAAAAAGATGCACGACACTCTGACCGACTGGTTCGAGTTGGTGACGGGCCTGGGCCGCGAGCACCCCTTCGACCTGCTGCATGGTTTCTTCG
>Ga0180438_10004789_pt1 | contig 19255 bp, 17 predicted proteins | sample SS_ome_12_FD_132455 | JGI IMG/M metagenome (GOLD analysis project Ga0180438, IMG submission 132455) | Hypersaline lake sediment archaeal communities from the Salton Sea, California, USA - SS_3_D_2 metaG | ecosystem: Environmental > Aquatic > Non-marine Saline and Alkaline > Hypersaline >...
CTCCTAACCCCTTCCCCTGCAACCCCTTACGTCCCCACACCCCACTTGACACGGCCCCCGCCGGCGACTGCAATGCCGGCCCGTCGCCGCAATTGTTGCGCACCCCCCGTAGTGCAAAGGCGCCAAGAATTGGGCCAATTTATCTCCAGGCGCCGCAAGGACTTACGGGATACAGCGGGCATTTATGGTCAGTTGGCGCCCCCGTGGCCCAAAAGACCGCCACCGTCCCGCGCCCGTTGTTGGACGCCCCCGCCCTTGGTGTGCGGCGATGAATCGCCGCACTCGAAATCCCACTTCAGACACGGCCTCCGCCCGGGAAGCCGCCGCCGGGAACCGAGGTTCCCCGAGTCGCCCAGTTCGGTGTTGTGTCTCCGAATCGGAAAGAAGTCCCGCCAGCAGGGACGCGATGCGGAGAGCCGAGCGGCGTGCGTCGGCAAGCGGCTAGTCCTGATAGCCGTTCAAGCCCCGGCCCACGCCAGGGAACCAACTCAAACGCCAAGTCTTTCTATCGCAGTCAATGGGCGCGAACATCGGTTTTCGGGGAGGCGAGCCCACCTTCGAGCCCACCTCCCCTTGCCACGGCATCGCTGCCGTGTGTCATAACCGGTGGTTTTCTGAAACTCAGTCCTCGTAAGGAGCCGCCACCTCCCGACAGCTCCCGTAAACGGGCCCCGCGGCCCGGCCGGTCACTTGGTTCGCCGCCTCCTCGCACACCACCCTAGCCCCAACAGGCCGAGAGCCCAAATCAGGAAGGCGGAGGGCTCGGGAATCACGACCCCCGATACCACGACCCCCAATACCCCGTCTCCACCACCCAGGTTCAAAGAGAAACTCCCGCCACCCAAGTCGACCAGCTCACCATCGGCACCCCCCAACGAACCGTCGTCTACGCGGCTCCATGACAGAAGGTCGATGGTTGCACCAGGCAATGTGCCGTCAAATACGTCAAACAGTGTCGCGGCTTCAGCGGCGTTGTACTGGAGTGTCGAGTTGTCGCCAACGCTGTAAATCGCAGCGACTTCAGTCGCCGACAACTCGTTGGTCCACACGCCCACGTCATCGACCGCGCCCGTGAAATAACGGTCAGTAATGCGATCCGAGCCAATTACCCAATCAGCGTTGGGGACGATTGTCGACCGGTCTGAGACATTCTCCGTGTCGGCGATCGCATTTCCATTGATATAGGCGCGCAGTGTACCGCCAACGCCAACGTCGAAAGTCATCGCGTACATGGTCCAACTGCTACTGATGCCGTCACTCTCCGTCACCGCCTCGCGCAAAGATCCGTCGTCTAGATCTGCGCGGAGGTCGTCCCCGCCCGCGAATACGTTGAAATAGTTGGAAGAGCCGCCACCGCTGCCGCCCACACCGACGATCCCCACTTGAGAGCCTAACGCGGCGTCGCGGCGCGCCCACACCGTGATGCTGCCACTGTCGAACGCGCTGGGTAGTGTGGTCTTGTCGATAGTCACATTGTCGCCACTTCCATCAAACACTAACGCACTGCCCGCATTAGCGAAACGGTCTGCGGTGCCGGTCGTGTCTCCATTGAGGACTCCATTTACACCCCCCACGGTTGCGGTCGCATCGCCATCCAGGTTGGACTGCCAGACCAGAGCGGCTGAGGCCGCGCTGGTGAGCACAAACGGCAGGAAGAGTGCTGTGAAGGAAAGTCTCATTTTTAGGCTCCTTAGGTCGGGTTGAAGAGAATTATCACGAATCGCCGGGGACCGCCCAGGCGATTACTGGTGGCGACCGGCGGACATCGGAGAGGCGAACCCGCTGCGATGGTCGCCGGTGTTTCAAACTACGGTGGTTTCTCGGGACTGAGTTTTTGTAAAGAGCCGCCGGCAGGCCCACGGCTCCGAAATCGGGCCACGAGGCCCGGTTGGTTACTTGGTTCGCCTCCTCCTCGCACACCACGCCAGCCCGATCAGGCCGAGGGCCCAGATCAGGAAGGTGGAGGGCTCTGGAACAATCACCTGAAGGAGAATGTCGTTACCTTGCTGGATCAGCGTGGCGTCGAAAGTGCCGACTTCCCCGGCAGCGGAGCCGATGTTGCCGATGATCGATGAGGCTTGAAAGAGCAGGTACTCCCCTTGCCAGAACCCGCCCAGCCCGGTGAACGTGAAGTCGCTGAAATCAAGCGTGCCGATGTTGAGAGAGCTGCCCACCACGACCTTGTCGCTGTCGGCGATCGTGTCGAGGTCGAACTTCAGTCCCCCCGTCCCGGCGATGGCCGAAACGTCCAGCGTGCCCGTGCCGAGCGTCAGCGTGAATGTGCCGGTCGGGTCATAGGTGTCCCCGGGGGAGAGGTTGCCGCCGGCCTGGACGGTGACACTGCCGCCCAGCGCGCTGAGGTCGATCGTTCCGCCACCGCCCAGCGTCGCGCCGCTAGCCACCGTGTAGTCGCCGGTCGGGGTCCCGCCCCAGGAACCCTTCGAGTCGTCCACCGTGTGGGTTCCGGTGACCAGCAACGTGCCCTGGTTGACGGTCGTGGTGCCGTCGCAAACGCCGCCGGCGATGGCCAGCGTCCCCGGGCCGGTCTTGACGATATTCACCGTGGTCTGGTTACCGCTGCCTTGACCCCATTCGCCGAAAGTTCCCGTGATTTCCATATCCAGGTCGGCGTCGCCGTCGTCGATGTTGAACGTCGTGGTGGCGGCGCCGTTATTGGGCCCGCCGAGCGTTATGCTTCCCAGACGCCGAGCAGTCCCGGAACCCGATCCGTTGAACCTGACGCTCTGGCCCCCGGCTGGAATGGCAAAGCGGATGAGACTGATCTCCGTGCTGCCGTACATCGTCAGGGCGTCGCCCGAGGTGGCGAAGAGATTGATCTGGGTCGAGCTTGCCGCAGTGCCCGTAATGGTCCCCTGGTGGACAACCAGGCGGGCGAGGCCCCCGCCGTACGCACCGCCGTTATCGAGCATGACCGTACCCGGCCCGGTCTTCGTGATCTCGCCGCTGTTGTCGTTGATGTTCCCGCCGCCCGCACCGGTGCCGTAGAGCGTCAGCGTGCCGGTGATGTCCCAAGTCTGCGCACCCTTGGGAGCGATTTTGATGCCTGCCGCGGTGGTAGCCGCCGTACCAATGCTCGTGCCGCCGCCGGAAAGGTAAATACCTTCCGTGGCGTTGGCCCCCCCGGGTTGAATTGTCAGGGTGCGCGTTCCACTGCTGGGCTTGACGACGTTGTAGTCCGCCTGGTCGTTGTGGATCTCCAGGTCGCTTATCGTGATGTTGGCATTGAGGCTGGGATTCACCACGCTGGCGGCGTTCGGCAGGCGCGCCCGTTCGCCGTTGTTCCCTCCGCTGTTGGGAACATTGCCGCCCCAGTTGGCCCCCGTGTTCCAAGGAGCACCGCTGTTCTGCCAGGTGCGCGTAGTGATGGCTGCATGGACGTTCACCGTGACGCTCAGCAGCAGCATTGCAAGGACAAGTGCGGACACAAGGGGAACTCCTTGGGCCGCCCGGCGTGTCCGTCGCATAGAACCCGCTTTCATGGCACTACCCTCCCGGAATTCGGTGGTTTTTCGGGACTCAGCTTTGTAAAGAGCCGCCGCGTGTGCCGACGGCTCCGGAAAACGGACCAAAAGGCCCGGTTGGTTACTTCGTTCGCCGCCTCCAGCATCCGATCAGCCCCAGCAGGCCGAGGCCCCAGATCGCCAAGGTGGAGGGTTCGGGGATGACGGTGTCGATGTCCTCCATCACCGTCAGCGGATCGGACATGGCGTAGAACCGCCACTGGGCGGCAGGATTGCCGCTGTCCCACCGGAGTGCCCAGCGGCTACTGTTGTTCGGATTCGAACTGCCCCAGTTGACCCTCGTGGCGCCGCCCAGGAATGTTCGGATGGTTCCGTTGCTATTCGATCCTGTCGCGCAGTTCACGCCATGATTAACACCACTGTCCCCACCACCCTCTTCATTGAGGTAGCCTGGCGAGAAGTATACCCCAGTAGCAGGGATCCTCACGCCAAACCCGTTCCACATGTCGTCGCTGTCCGTGGCGATCATCGTCACACCGTCGAGCGCGAAGATCCCCATGTCGCTGTTGGTGACCGTACCGGTGTTCGTGCGGGCGCTCACCGTTTCAGTGGAGCCGACCACCTTCCACTTATCCCCATCTCCGAGCTTCGGAAAGGCCACGCTGCCGTCAGCGACGCTATTCACAAAAGCGTTGTAGTCGTTGATGTCTGTGGACGTCGCGTCTCTCGTTGTTGACGTGTGAAAGGTTAGACGATACTGGTCCCCGGCCGCCCAGGCGACGCCCGTGGCAGGGTTGACGCCGCCGTTGGCGAGGTCAAAATCCATGACACCGAGTTCGCCGATAAGAGCCGCGTTGGCCGACGTGGCCAGGGCGAGCACCGTGACGGCCGCGATGGCCAATACGACGTGAAATCTGTTGCATCCCATGACTTCACTCCTCCCCAAAGCGGTGTTGCCGCCACGGACTCCAGCGGGTGCTGAAGCGTCGGCCGTGACGAGATGAGTGGACACAGCCAAACGTTGGGTTCTCGACGCTACTCCCTTGTGAACAAAGAGCTTGCGACATCGTGTCCCAAAAACTCATTTCCGAAATCAAAATCCCGAACAACGGGCAAACGCGTCAGTTTATGAAACAGAGCCTTCTCGCCTACGAACCCCTCTCTGGGGTTGGCTCAGCCAGTGTGGCGACCGCCGTTTCAGGCGCCACAATGCACCGGGCGACATACTCCTCTTGCTGTTTCCCATTTGGCGTCCCGCTGGTGGCGATCCAGCAGGCAGCCATGGCGGTTCCGCTTCTGCGTGCGCGGACCTTCCCCGGCTTTTCTGCTGGTACTTGCCCGCCCGAGGCCCGTTCCTTACAGTCGGCCCCGAAAATTCTCCGGAATTCGGCAAAATCCACTCTGAAGAGGGGGTTCGACAGCGGGTCTTGCCCGCTCCGTGGGCCCATCCACACAGGCCGTAAGAGGGAAAGCGGGATCCAGCTCTTCTCCGGGGGTTTGGGCAGGATAGCCGCGGGCCACCTGGCCAAGGCGGCCTGTCTGGAGGCGGCTCGGGCGGGAGGCAAGCCGATTCCCCGGCCCCGCCATTGCCCGGTGGCCACCAGGCTGCTTCGTGAGCCGAGGGGAGGGCGCTGGGCAGCACGGGGCCCGGATGAATCCGGGCACTACGAACACGGGGGGCGTCTCGCGCTTCACCGCGACCCGTACACCCGCCCCGTCGGACCTTGGACCTTGGCCCAGAAGGGGTTTTGGCGGTCGCCGCGGGTGCGGACGTCTTCCAGCAGGGTCTCCAGGTCGGGCTGGAGGAAGGGTTCGCCGCTATTGAGCCGGTGGCCGTTCACCAGCACGGTGATGCGCTGGGTGAAATCGACCATGCGGGGCGAAACCCAGACCGTCACGTGGCTCGTGCCGGTGCGCACGTTCAGGCCGTTCGTCTTGGTGACCCGGCCGTGGACGCGGGCCGGCGTCGTGCCGCGGGGCGGGGGCCAGTCGACCGGCACGACGGTCGCGCCGGGGGGCATCCCCTTGAGCTCCAGCCACCAGAAGAAATTGTCCCAGGGACGCATGCTGGCGCAGTCGAACTCCTCGGGGTAGAAGTCGCGGCGGAAACGGCCCATCCAGTCGAAGATATGCAGCACCTCGTCGTAGAAGTGCTCGTGGCCGCGCCCGAGGTACTCGACCACGGTGCAGTTGTAGCCCCGTTTCAGGTAGCGGTCGAGGTCCCGCGCGTTGTCGGTCATGCTCGTGCCGTCCAGCTCGCCCGAAACCACGTAGAAGGGCAGACGTTCGGCGTTCTCCCAGTAGAGCGAGCAGTAGCGGTCGCTTCGAGCCACGATGGGGATCACGCCGGCCCAGAGGTCGGGGTGGGCCAGGGCGATGTCCCAGGCCGCGTCGCCCCCGATCGAGTGGCCGCTTAGGAATACCCGATCCGTGTCGATGGCGAACCGCTTGCAGGCGTCGCGCAGGCTGCCGAGCACGGCGGCGTGTGCCCGGGCCGAATACTCGTAGGTCCGCTGGTGCTCCTTGGTCCAGTGCGGGGCCACGACGATGTAGCCGTGTCGCGCGGCCTGGCCGGCGCGCCAGCCGCCGTCGGCCCAGGCCCCGGCCCACCAGTCGATTTGGTTCTCGGCCGTGGTTCCGGATGCCTGGAGCGTGACCACCGTGGGGTAGCGGCGGTAGGGATCGTACTCGGGCGGGAGCTGGACGTAGTAGGTGACCGGCGGCTCCTTGGGCAGCCCTGTCGCCTGGAGGCGATAGTAGCCGGGCTGCTTGTCGGAGACCGGCTCGGGCACCTCGCCGGGCGGCTCCATGTTGGCCACCATCGCGGCCACCAGGCTGGGCACCGCGCCTTCCTCAGACTTGAGCTGTTCGAGGATTCGGACCCGGTTCAGCTTGACCGGCTCGTTGAGGTACTGCCGCACCAGGTCGCGCACCCGGTAGAGCGACGTGGCCACGGAGATCTTTTGCAGGGCGGCGTCGGAGCCCAGGAGCCAGCCGCTTTGGGCGAAGGCGAGCTTTTCCTCGGCCAGGAGCTGCGGGTCGTCGGCGTGCTGGCGGAAGGCCGCCAGGCGCCCCAGCGTGTTGACGTTCAGCCGGGCGAGGATCTCTTCGCGTATGGGCCCGATCTCTTTGCGCAGGGCCGGGTCCTTGACTTGTCCGAGCAGGGCGTCGAAACGCTTGAACGCCTCCTTGCCGCGGGCCTGGAGGTCGTCGTACTCCTGGAGCATGGCCCGGGCGGCCATCAGCGACTCGTCGGCCACGCCCTCCGAGGGGAACTTCTGGAGCATCGCGTAGACGAACCGGTGCTGGCCGGCCTCGCGCCGCCGCTTAAGCTCCTTGAGCATCGTGTCGGCCTCCATCTGGCGGATCGCGCGGATGGTCGGCTCGAGCTGCTCCTTCACGTCGGCCCGATTGGGGTGGGCGGCCACGACGGCTTCCAGCTCGGCGCGGGCCTCCTGGTAGCGCTCGCTCTGGAGATAGAACCGGGCGATCTTCTTGCGGTGCTCGATGTTCTTCGGATCGATCTGCCGGAGCAATATCTTGTGCAGCGTGTCGCGCGGGATCGAGCTGGTGGCGATCCGCATGTCCCAGACGTGCGTGATGCCCTCGACCTTGGTCCAGCGCGGCGTGATCAGGGTGATTCCCTGGATCACGTTGATCAGCCCCGTGGGCGTGCTGAACGTGAAGACCCGGCGCCCATACTCGTCGAACTGGTCCAAGGGCGGGTTCGCGATCCTGGGGCCGACGCTCTTGACCGTCTGCCCGGCCCGCAAGGTGCGCTGCGGAACGTGGAACTCCTCGTCGACCATCTGGTCAACGTTGGCCTGGCGAAGGTCCCGGATAAGCGCCTTGGGGATGAAATATCGGCACAGATCGTTGTCCAAAGCGAGGATCAACCTCGCCGGGCCGACGCCGTCCGGGTCGGGCGCCTCGGGCTGGTCGGCCAGGCTGGCCACCGGCGCCGACGCGCCCGAGAGGAGTCGACCGTCTTTGAGCAGGACCTCGACCGCGGGGGCGGGCTGGCAGGCCACCGAGCCGACCAGTGCGCCGAGCGCCGCGGCCAGCCGGATGCGCGCGACCGTGGTGGCAGTTTCGCCCATGACGTGCCTCTTCTCAATTCCTTGGTGGCCACCTGCCCCTACCAGTCCATTCTGCCCGGCCGGCCCCTGAAGTCAAGCAAAGCCCCCCACACGCCGGGCATATTGACACCCGCGTCATACCCCTGCAAAATTGGGAAAACTAGGGGAACTATTATGAGCCGAAAGCCGGCCCCGCGGTGGGCCGTGATGTTGCTGACCGTCGGGGCCGTGCTGTTGCCGATCGCTGTTCTGGTGGTTCTGGGCACGGGGGAGCTGCTCGGCGCGATGGGCGACGAGATGGGAGGGGCCGTGCTCCGCCGTATCGCCCTAGCGGGGGGGATACTCTGGGTGATGGACCTTCTCGGGCTGCTGCTCGTGCTGGCCCTGAACTCGCTGGGCAACGACGAATCGTCGTAGGCTGGCTTTGCCCGGCGCGGCCCGCCCTGGCAGGGGGGGCGCCGGCGTGCTACGGTGAATATGGGATGATCTGCTCCCGCGTTCGCTTCGCGCGCACCCCCTTCCACCGTGCCCGATGCCGATCCGTTTCCGCTGCAAACGCTGTTACCAGATGCTGGGGATCGCCAGCCGCAAAGCGGGTGCGGAGATCCGGTGCCCAAAGTGCGCGTTCTCGCAGATCGTTCCCAGCGAGGAGGCGGCAGCGGCGGCCCTGGCCATGGACCAGTTCGCCCGGAACCCCCTGGTCACCGACGCCGCTTCCGACCTGGTGGTTTACGACGACGCGCCCACGGCGATCGAGATGCCGCGTCCGCGGCGTGAGCCGGCCCCGGCGGCCGAGAAGTCGGCAATCCCCCCGGCGGAGGGGAGGACTGCGGCTGCTACGGCGCCGCCCGGCAAGACGGCAGCTTCGTCGGGCGGCGGGGCAACGTCGGCCGGCAGCACGGCACCCTCCCCGGCACGTAGCCCGGCGCGGGTCTCCGGCGGCGGGGCTGTCGCCAAGGAGCCGGCCGCGACCTCCGCACTGGCCGAAGGGGACCGCCCGGTCGCGGGTGAACCCGTGCCCCGCGGCATGATCCTCTTTCCGCGCCACACCTTCTACGTGCAGGGCGTGCTGTTCGTGGTGCTGGCGGCGGTGACGTTCGCGGCCGGGTATTTAATGGGCCGCGGCGATGCCCGCGTCGAGCGCCAGCGCATCCAAGAGGAGCTGGCCAAGGAACGGGTCCTGGTCGAGGGCACGCTGCTCTATAAGCCGGGACCGAACCGGGTCGAGCCCGACAACCGCGCCGTGGTCATGGCGTTGCCGGTCGGCAAGTTTCCCGAGAAGAAGCTCACCTTTCAGGGCATTCGGCCCGCCGACCGCGACCCGGCGCCGAGCCACCCCACCGTGCGGCAGATCGGCGAGCTGGGGGGCGTTTACGCGCGGGCCGACGACGAGGGGAGCTTCGACATGGTGGTGCCCGACAAGGGCAAGTACTGGGTGCTGCTCGTTTCGGCCCATGCCGGCCGGTCCAAGGACAACGACATCGACGAGCCGGACCTCGAGCAGCTCGGCAACTACTTCAGCCAGCCCGAGCTGCTGATCGGCCGCTTCAAGTACCGCTTCACCGAGGAAGAGATCGACTCGGGCTTCAACCCGATCGACCACGACTTCGGCCTGGACCAGCGGGAGTGAGAAGAGGAGAGGGGCAGGTCAAGACCTGCCCCCCCAAGCCCGTTCCAGCTCGATGCACCGCCGGGGAGTGTTGCGCCGCACCGTGGCCTGGGACTCCATCCAGGTGATCGTCTCCTGGAACGCGCGCCATCGCTCGGCCGGGTCCCAGCAGGCTTCCCTCTTCTCCTCCTCGCGGCGAATCAGTTCGGCGTCGGGCGGGTCAACCATGGTCTTCGCGTTCTCTTAACGAGCGACGCAACATCTCGATCCGGTCGCGTTTCCGGCGCGGCTCCGGCAGCGCCAGTTGACATTGTAGCATGTCCTCGTCGCTGAGGCTCACGAAAGGCGTCCCGGCAGTGGTGTGGCAGCGCTGCGCCCGTCGCCGCGATTCCGCCCAGGCCCCGAGGCCTTCCACTGCCCGGAACACGTCGATCGGCCCGTGAGGGCTTGTCAGGCAGAAGACGCTTTGGCGGTCGAGCCAACCGGGCGGTCGGTCGCGGACGGGCTGCCAATCCTCCTCGGAGGGCCCCCATTCGGCATTCAACGAGGCCAGGGCACGCTCACAACGCCCAAGGTTTTCGGCGGTGTCCTCGATCCAGAAGTCGATGTCGTACGTCAGGATCGGGACATGGCGCAGCGCGAAGTTCATCCCGCCGATCAGCAGGTAGGCGACCTCGTGCCGGTTGAACGCGTCGAGAATGGCGTCGACGTTCATAACGATTCTCCTGCGGTGCGCGGGGTCAGGTCTTGACCTGTAACTTTGCGGCCGATGCCGGCGCCATTCTGCGGACGAGCGAAGATGTCGCAAAGCTACAAGTCAAGACCTGACCCCCAACACAAGTCCGTGCCGTCGAACTCGAAGATGAACTGCTCGCCAAAGGCCGCGGCCGGCGTGGAAAAGCCGGGCGGGGCGCCGCCGGAGAGCACGCGCAGTGTCGCGGCCAGGGCGGTTGCCACGGTGAGCCGGTATCCTTCGGGCGTGTCGAGGGTTGCTTCGACGGCCCGGCCCGCATCGTCCGATGCGCGGCCCCAGAACTCGGCCCGGCCCAGGCGCCGCTCTTCGTCCGAGGGGCCGCGAAACCGCCGGCGGATCACCCGCCGGGCCAAGCCCCGCAGCGGCCAAAGCCGCAGCAGCTTGGCCGCCTTCTCGGCGTAGCGGATCTTTTCCGGGTCGATGCCCGGCATGGCGCTGTAGACCTCGACGTTGGGGATGCCCGTGGTGTGGTAGGCCGTGGCCACGTCGCCCCAAGGGATGGTCATGGCCCGCTGCGCCCCGTGGCGGAAGGGAATCTCGCGGACCTTCCACGCGAACGGCACCCGGGTGATCTTCCCGTCTTTGCGCACGCGCCCGCCCTGGGCAAGCTTCTCGAGCATGGTCTTCGCCGTGCCCGGGCTTAGGCGCATTTGGCCGAAAAAGGCCAGCTCGAGGTGCGTGGCCCCGGGCAAACGCCGCGCGAGCATCGCGGCCAGGCAGTCGCTGGGGACCACGTCGAAACCCACGGCCGGGATCAGGCTCACGCCGGCTGCCCGGGCAGGCCCGTGGCGCTCGGCCGCGGCCTCGATCACGTCCAGCTCGCCGGTGATGTCGAGGTAGTGGACCCGTGCGGCCAAGCACGCCTCGATCATCGGCAGCCCGGTGGGCGAGAAGGGGCCCGCACAATGGAGCACCGCCGCGAGCCCTTCGAGGTGCGTGGCCAGTTCCTGCGGCCGCCGCAGCTTGAAGACGCGGCTCTCGCAGCCCAGCTCCCGGGCAAGCGGCTCGATCTTCGCCCGGCTCCGCCCGGCGAGCACGGGCCGCTCGCCCCGGCGCACCCCCTCCTCGGCGATCAGCCGGCCGGTGTAGCCGTTGGCGCCGTAGATCATCCAGCGGTTCGTGCTCATGGCTCGTCCCTGGAAAAGCTCGTAGTGACCGCATTCATGCGGTCCAAGTAGTCGCAGTGCTCAAATTCACGCGGTCCGCAACCCCCAAACGCCGCCACTTCGCACGAAGACCCGATGAATCGGGTCACTACAAGCACCTTTCGGCACGAAGACCTGGCAAATCTGACGGCTGTACCGATTCTCACGGCCGGCCGTTCATCCGCCGGACGCTGCCCGGCCCGCGCCGGGATCCGCATCGCCGTGCCAAGCTACAGTCTAGCAGCGGGACTCTTTTCAGCCATGGGAGCAGAGCCGTGTTTACACTCCTCGTTTGGGGTCAGGTCTTGACTTGTAACTTTGCGGGCGTTGCGGCCGCTGTTGAGCAACCGAGCGGCGGCATGCGCAAAGTTTCAAGTCAAGACCTGACCCCCGATTGGTGGATCGGCCGGGCCGAGCAGTACGCCCGGGCCATTGCCGACCCGGCTGAGCAAACCGCGGCCTGGATGGGCGTGGCGGCCTTCCACGGGCGCCAGGGGGACTTCGACGCGGCCAACGCAGCCGCCGGGCGCATCGCCGAGCCTGACGAGCGGCTGGAATGCCTCCGCTACGTGGCGATCCGCATCGCCCGGTCGGGCGACTTCCCGACCGCCCGGCGCTTCGCCCACTCGATCGACGGGCCGCTCGCCCGGGCCTCGGCCCTGGCCTGGGTCGCGCGGGTCCAGGCCGAGCGCCATGAGTTCGACGCCGCCCGGCAGACGATCGCGCTTGTGGACGACCCGGGCCAACTCGCCTGGGCCTGGCACCAGTTGGCCTACGAGGAGGCGGCGGCCGGGCGCTATGCCGAGGCCCTGGCCGACGCCGGGCGCATCGTGCCCGCCGGCCCCGACGACCGGCTGCTCAAGGAGGACCTCCTGGCGTGGATCGGCGAGGCCCGGGCCGCCGGCCAACGCGAGCCCCCCAAGCCGCCCGCCGACACCCCGGCCGCCCAAGCTCGCCAGCTCCTCGGCCCGCTGGGCTACCGCGGCCTTTCCGCCAACGACCTGGGGCGGCTGAAGCGCGAGGCCGCGGTGTTGGACAAAGTGACTGCCTGGCGCCGCGTGGCCTGGATTCACCTGAACGAAGGCGCCGCCGCCGAGGCCCGAGCGGCACTCGCTTACGCCGAAGGGCAGCTCGACAAGCTGGCTTCCCCCGTCGACCGCGCGGTCCACGGCGCGCTGGTCGCCGATCTGTATCTGGAGCTTGGCGACCCGGCGTCGGCCAAGCGGTCGAAAAAAAGGGGTCAGAACTATTTTTCGGCCCCAAACGTCCAGCGACTGCGGGAAAATAGTTCTGACCCCTTTTCTCCGCTGGCCGACTATCGCGTTGCCGCGCTGGTGGTGGGCGTGGTCGCGCGGGTCGAGGGACCCGAGCGGGCAGCGGCCCTGGTGCGATCGAACCCCGAGGCGTGCAGCGCCGCCTGGTGGGCAGCCGGCGCGTTTTGCGGGTGGCTCGCGCGCCCCGACGTGCTTTTGCCCCTGCTCGACCTGCCCGCCGACGCCCACCGCAAGTTCGTTCTCTCGATGGGCGCCGCCCAGGGCCTCTCCGCCCGCCGCGGCGAAACGGGTCGGACGGCATCCCACGTATCCTCCTGAGGGCAGTGTGACCCATGGCCGCTCGGGTGCCAGGGGCGGCTGGTCCGCCCCTGCGATTTGGGACAGCGGCAGGCAAGCTGCCGCTGGCACGCCCGCCCAAATTGGCCCCGTCCCCTTTCTCGCTCCCCTTATTCCACCCCGGCCAGGGCCTCCTTCGCCGATTCCAGGCCGTACCGGGCGGCCTTTTCCAGCCACTGGCGCTTCTCTTCGGGATCGTCACTGGCCAATCCGAGGTCGTACATCGCCTCGACGTGGCCCTCCTCGGCGGCCTCGCGGAGCCAGCGTTGTGTGTCCTTCGGGTCGTCGCACTCCCGGCCGAACTCGTGCATCGCCGCGACGTAGCCGTGCTCGGCCGCCTGCTTGAGCCACCGCCGCTTCACGCTCGGATCATCGCAGGCCATCGCATAGCGGTACATGGCCGGGACGTGCCCCTCGTGGGCCGCCTCCCGGAAGAGCCGCCTTCGCTCGGCCGGGTCGTCGCACTCCAGCCCGTAGTCGCACACGGCGGGAATGTAGCCCTCCCGGGCCGCCTCCTTCAGCCAGCGGCGCCGCTCGTCGGGGTCGTCGCACTCCAGGGCGTAATGGTACTTCGCGGCCACGTTGCCCGACTCGGCGGCCTGGCGCAGCCAGGGCTTGCGGCTGTAGTAATCCACGTCCGGCGTGTCGTTCACCAGGTCACCTCGATGTCGTTGACGATCCCCGCAATACCTTCGACGCCCTTGACGGCCTCCTGGGCCACCTGCTTCTCGTAGAAGCTCGGCAACTCCCCGCGCAGCAAGAGCACGCCCTGGTGGCACTCGCAGGATATGTGCCGGCGATTGACGTGCGGATCGTTGCGCAGGCGGGCTTCGGCCTCCTCCGCGATCCGTTGCGAAGGGGAACGGTGCCTGGGATCGGGCCGGGAAAACGGCCACACGGCTCTGCCTCCGTGCAAACGGGATGCCGGGATGCGACCGGCCTGCAACTCCCCCTACCCTCCACCTTACGGCTCGGCTCGCGGCGTTCAACCCCCAAGACGCCGAAAATCGCGAGATCGGGCGAAAAATCGGCGCTGTCCGGCAAATGGCCGCGGAGAAAGTAGGGGAACTGCGGCCGACCGGGGAAAGTGGTCAATCCGGTTGATGTGGACTTGTGCAGTCCGAAAGCTGTGCTGTAGAGTGAAAGTCGTGTCGTGGATTGGCAGCCTAAAGGCTGCACTCCAACGCCCAAGAAGGTTGTACTCCGACCTCGAAAAAAGGAGGGGCACCGTGAGCATGGGAGCAGGGCCGGCGGCCTCGGGCGGGGCGGCCGCGGCGGCCATCGCGCAGGCCATCCGGGCGTCGGGCGTGATCGTGCGGGTCGAGCCGACCGATTTCCTCGAGATCCTCGCACGCCAACAGACCCCGTTGGTCGTCCACGCCACCGGCGGGTTCTTCAGCACCAACTACCAGTACCTGACCAGCTACAAGGGCCTGGCCTTCTTCACCAAGTCGCCCATGCCGCTGACGCTCCCGGCCGGGGTCGAGGTGATCCAGGCGAAGAGGATCTGGATCCCGTAGTAGGCCGCCGCGGAGCGTCGGAGCTACGCGATGATCTCCCGCCGCCGCTTGACGTAGTCCCAGACCACGTAGCGGTCCAGATCGCGCCCGGCGGTGAAGAAAACGCGGCCGGCCGTGCTCTCGCTCAGCCGGTGGGCAAACTGCACGTCCTCGCTCGACTGCATCCAGGTGGGCAAGAGGAAGATGTTGATCGTGATCCCCTCGCGCTGACAGAATCGCCCCTCACGCATGGTGGCCTCTTCGGTCCGCCGGTCGGGCGGGTAAAGCAGGAACAGGTGCTGCCCCTCGAAGTGGGCGGTGGGCAGCCCGTCGGTGATCAGGATCACCTGGCGGTTGGGCGTGTCCTGGGCGGCGAGTAGCTGCCGGGCCAGGCGCAGGCCGTGCTGGATGTTCGTGAAGTGCTGGGGCAACTGCACTTCGGAGACGTTCTCGTTGCTCATGTCGACGCGCCAGCGCACCACCGGGTCGCCCACCGAGACCGGCTTGGGCAACAGCGCGACGATCTCGCCGGGGCGGCGCAGCTTGGCGAACGTGAACAGCTCGATGAACTGCAAAAAGTCGCCGGGGTAGTCCTTGCGGATCAGCCCCTCGAGCGCCAGGCCCATGCGCTTCACGCTGACGTACAGCCCGTCGTAACGCATCGAGCCGCTCATGTCCAACAGCACCACCGTGGCGCACTTGGGCGTGTTGCGCGTGCGGTGGACCTGGACGTCCTCGGGCTTGAGCCGCACGGGCACGCCCGGCCCCTCGCGCACCATGGCGTTGACAAACGAGCCGGGGATGTCCATGTTGGCCAGCGAGTCGCCGAACTCGTAGGGGCGGGTTTGCTGCATCTCGACCGCCCCCTCGCCGAGGATCGGGCCGGTGTGGCGCCCCGTGCGCGATGCCTGAAGCTCGCTGAAGATCCGCTGAAGCAGCCGGCCCTGGAAGAGGCGGTACGCCTTGGGCGTGAGCTGGTAGCCCCGGGCCGAGCGCTCGAGCCCCTGCTGCTCGGCCAGGTCGCGGAGATACTGCTCGATCTGCGCGGCCAGCTCGTTGAGCTTTTCCATGTCGCCCGGCTCGGCGTAATCCGAAAGGGCCTCCATGTCGATGATGCCGATCTGGGCCGTCTCGGCAGCCTCCTCGAGCTGCTTCAGCAGCCGGTCGATCTCCTCCAGCTCGCGCTTGATCTCGAGGGCCTCGGGCACGGTCATCGGCGTGCGCCCGGTGAAGTCGTACTTGGCCGCCAGCTCGTCGACCTGGTACTTATCGCCCAGCCGGTCGATGAGCTGGACCAGCTCCCGGGCGAACGGGCTCTGCTCGTCGGCCTGGCGATACCAGAGCCGCTCGAGGCCGTAGAGCTGCTCGTCGCGCACCGCCTCGCGGAAGAACTCTCGGGCCCGCGGCGGGGGATTCATGCGCCGGGCATAGCCGTGGTAGCGCCGGGCGGCCTCGGAGAGTACCCGGTCGGTCTCGTAGGTTTCGAGGATCTTGCGCTTGCGCTCGCGCAGCAGCTCCATCAGGGCTTCGAGGCTGGGGCCCAGCCCGGCGATCTGGCTGGGGTCCAAGCGCACGGCCCGGGCCAACTCCTCCTCGCTGAGCTCGCGCATGTTCCCGAACGCCAGCATGTGCTCGAAGGCCCCGGAGAGGACGTCGGGCGGGGGCTGGTAGGGGCCGGGGACCTCCTTGGGGTCGTAGCGCTGGTACGTATGGATGATCCCGCCGGGGCGGCTGCGACTTGCCATGGCGTCGGGTCCGTAGCCACAGGCGGCTCGCCTGTGGCGCTGGTTTGTGGCGTGGCTGTGCGTGCTAGCGGTGCGACAGGCGAGTCGCCTGTCGCTACGTTAGAATCATACCAGCAAATCGGCCGGGGCAAGTCCCGGGACGCGGGCCCCCAGTCCGACGGCCCGGACGCCGCCCCCCGCTGCGAGGAGACACCCGCCGGTTACTGCCCGAGACTTCCGCACGGGTCGTGCAGGGGGTATGTTGACTCACGCAAAGGCGCGAAGGCGCAGAGGAAAGAAGAAGTACAGGGGACCGGATACCGATTTCTCGTTGTCGGTGCTGCGGCGAAGGGAGGATACGATGAGACACCTTTGGGAGTGCCGCCGTTTTGTTACCGGGGCGGTGATGACGCTCGCCGTGCTGGGTGCCGCCGTTTGTGCGACTGCTGCAGAGGACACCGAGACGGCAGCCCGGCCGGCGATCCGCGCGCTGGAGGATGCCCGAAGCAGCCAGATCGAGATCGTCGAGGGGGAGCGGCCCGTGCTGCGATACAACTACCGGACGGTCGAGCCGCCCGAGGCGTATTTGGACAAGGTACACGCCGGGGCGCGCAAGTACGCCCGGGCGCGGAGCGACTACATCCATCCGCTCTACGGCCCGGACGGCGAGCAGCTCACGGCCGACTGGTCGCCCGACCACCCGCACCACCGGGGTATTTACTGGGCATGGCCCGAGGTCGATTACCGCGGGCAGCGGGGCGACCTGCACGCCCTGCAGCGGGTCTTCGCCCGGCCGACCGGTGGGATTGAACTGCAAAGCGCGGCCGACTTCGCCGGGGTCGAGGCTGAGAACCTGTGGAAGTGGGAGGACGAAACGCCCATCGTGCGCGAGACGGCCGTCATCCGGGCATACCGCGCCGGCGAGCACGGGCGGTACGTCGACTTGACGTTCCGCTTCACCGCCCTGGAAGACGACGTGGCCATCGCCCGGCGGGGAACCGACCACTACGGCGGCCTGAACATCCGGCTGGCCCCGGTCGCCGAGCACCAAGTCGTGCTGCACACCGATGAGCCGGACGCCGCGCCGCGCCGGAGCTGGGGCGATTCGCTGGGCGCCCGCCCCGGCGGAAAGGGCCCGGTCGGGCTGGCCGTGTTCGAGAACGCGAGTAACCCCGGCTACCCCGGCCAGTGGATCCAGTACCCGGCGCTGCCCTGGTTCCAGCCGACGTTCCCCGCGGCCGGCACGCGGTACGTCTTGAAGAAGGATCAGCCGCTGGTGCTAAAGTACCGCTTGTGGATTCGCCGCGGTAGTGCCGTTTCGCCGGAGGAGTACGCCCGGCGGTGGGATGAGTACTGCGGCGCCGACGCGACGCCGTCCCCGTGACGCACAGACCCGCGACCACCGGTCGCGGCTTTACAGCAGAGCAAAGGAGCACGCCATGTCGAACGATTCAGCCACGCACTCCCGCCGCCGGTTCCTGCAGGCCACGGGCGCCGTGGCGGCCGCCGCGCCTTACGTGGTGCCGGCCTCCGCGCTGGGCCAGGACGCCAAACCCCCGGCGAGCGAACGGATCAGCCTGGGCATCATCGGCCTAAACGGCATGGGCCGTGGGAACCTGGGCAACTGCGCCAGCCAGCCCGACGTGGTGGTCACCGCCGTGTGCGACGTCTGGCAGAAGCGCCTCGACCCGATCGTCGCCAAGCACAAGGCCACGGCCAAGGGCCACCGCGACTTCCGCGAGCTGCTCGGGCGCAAGGACGTCGACGCGGTGATCATCGCCACGCCGCCCCACTGGCACGCCCTGATGGCGATCCTGGCCGTCGAGGCCGGCAAGGACATCTACTTGCAGAAGCCGATGACCCTCTATCCCGCCGAAACCCTGGCCGTGCGCAATGCAGTGAATAAGCATCAACGCATCAGCCAGATCGGCACGCAGATCCACGCGGGAGCGAACTACCGCCGGGTGGTCGAGTGGGTGCGCTCGGGCAAGCTGGGGCCGGTGAGCGTGGCGCGGACCTTCAACGTGATGAACCAGGGACCCACCGGGATCGGCACCGCCCCGCAGCAGGACCCGCCCGCCGACCTCGACTGGGATATGTGGCTCGGCCCGGGGCCCGCGCGCCCCTACAACTCGCTCTTGGCGGCCAGCAGCTACCACCACTGCTCGTTCTTCGACTACTCGGGCGGCTGGACGCCCGGCATGGCCCCGCACATCATCGACCTGCCGATCTGGGCGCTCGATCTGGGGGTGCCCAGCGTGACGAGCTGCTCGGGCGGGCGGTACGTGATCCAGGACGACGGCGACGCCCCGGACGTGCAGGAAATCATCTGGCAATACCCGAACTTCACGATGGCGTGGATGATGAATTGCGCGAACAGCTTCGCGTTCGACTTCGGGCGGGGCGCGCCGGCTAGGCGCCTGGGCATCTACTTCCACGCGCTGCGGGGCACGCTCTACGCGAACTACGGGATGCACGAGGTGGTGCCCGAGGGGAGCCTGCTCGAGGACAAGACGCCGCCCGAGCCGTCGATCCCGCCCTCGCCCGGCCACGAGCGGGAATGGCTCGACTCGATCAAGTCGCGCAAGGAGCCGAGCTGCGGGGTCAATTACCACTACAAGGTCGACCTGGCGCTGACGCTGGGCAACCTGTCGTACCGGCTGGGGCGTTCGGTCCATTTCGACGCGCAGACCGAGAAGATCACGGGCGACGAGGAGGCCGCGCGCCTGGCCCGGCCGGTGTATCGCGAGCCGTGGAAGTTCCCGGCGGAGTACTTGGGCTAGGAAGACCGGAAAAGCCGCGCGGGGTCGAGCGCAACGTCGGGAAAGGCCAGGGGGTGAAGCGGCTCGCCGGGGCGGTGGGTCTTGCGGCTCTGGTAGCCGGACGGGCTCGGCTCGCGGAATACCTCGACACATTCCTCACCCAAATCGACCACGCAATAGTCGGCGATCCCAGCCTCGGCGTAGAGCTGAGCCTTTTCGCCGGTATCGAAGCCAAGGCTGCTTTCGGCGACCTCGATGAGCAGCAACACGTCCTCAGGCTCCGGGTGCTGATCCGAGTAGTCCCGCGGGACCAGCCAAAGCAGGTCGGGCTCGGGAGCGCTCTCCAGATCAGGGATACGCGCCGTGCTCTGAATCCTCACGATGACCTCTGCGCGGTCCGTGTTCTCAAAGCTCCAGGCGGTGAGCCAATCTACGGCCCAAGCGTGTTTGGGGCTGATGGGACTCATCTCGCGTATCTCCCCCCGGATGAACTCGACCCGCTGGTGGTGCCGGCCATCGAACGCGCCGGCTTCGACCATCAACTCGTACTGCTGAAGGCTGAAGTGGGCCACAATGCTCATGGCGTTTCTC
>Ga0180438_10004790_pt1 | contig 19254 bp, 7 predicted proteins | sample SS_ome_12_FD_132455 | JGI IMG/M metagenome (GOLD analysis project Ga0180438, IMG submission 132455) | Hypersaline lake sediment archaeal communities from the Salton Sea, California, USA - SS_3_D_2 metaG | ecosystem: Environmental > Aquatic > Non-marine Saline and Alkaline > Hypersaline >...
AGACGCCCTCCGGCGACGCAGAAGCAAACGGTGCGGTGCCACTGGCGGACATCGGTTCGTGGCCTCCTTCCATGGGGTGGCTTGACAAAGCGAAGCCCTTCACGGCGTACATTGAAGCGAATAACTTGCGGCCCCCCAAGACTGCTCCCCGCTGGCTTGTCGGCACCATCGGCGACGTAGTCATCGAGGCACATGGTCCTGTCTCGAATTACATTGCGGACATAGACACTCATGTAATCGGCCTGAACCTGCCCTGGCCGCGATACGGGGCAGCTTCCGCTGACCTCGAAGTCACTCCCGACCTCGTAACCGTGCGGGCCTTTGCGTTGGGAGAACCCGAGACCTCCGGGGTTCAGGCTTCCGGCAAGATCGGATCCTACGTTAGACCATCCGTTAGGAGCCTCGACGACTTCCTCCCTGGCGACGCGAACCTGGACTTAGCGTGTACGGTGCGTGAGAACTCCCTGGGCGAGATCTCGGCTGCGCTGGGACAATCAGACCTCTTCGACGGCAAGCTCGCAGCGGAATTAGCCATCACCGGCACACACGCGGGCCCTGTTCTCGCACTCTCGGTTCAAGGAGACGGCGAAGTGAGAGTCCCGGTGGGCGATGGGGGGCTGCTGGAGGATTCGTGGGAGATCCGCGGCCGAGCGCAATACCAAAGCCAGATGGTCTCTGTAGAAGGGCTTGACGTGCAATTCCGCGACGGGCGCTTGGCCCTCAGCGGCCAATGCCCCATGGAACTCCGCGTTCCTTACGGACCGCGGGGGCATTGGCCTGAATGCCCTTGGACAGCCCAACTCGTGCTTGAGAGCATCGACCTCTCAATCCTCGCCACGCTAATTGTGCCGCTGCGGGCATCCGCAGGGCTAGCCAGTGGCAAACTCATGTTCGCGGGTGGAGCGACCCAACCGGACATCACGGGCAGGCTGCATATCCAAGATGGCGATGTTCGCATCTCCCGGCACGTCCCGCCGCTTCAGAACATTGATGCGGAAATCAATATCGACTACCCGGTCGTTGCAGTTGCACCAAGCAGCGCAGAGATGGGCGCAGGCAAAGCGACCTTCGAGGGTGAACTAACACTGAACGGATTCCGATTCGGAAGCGGAAGACTCAATCTTTCGGGCGAAGACCTCCTGCTGTACAGAAGCCCTGAGGTCAATTGCCGAGCGGACCTGTCGATACAAGTTCTTGCGCGAGAGGAGGATACCGAAGTTTCGGGACAGGTCGAGATTCGGGACCTCGCCTACAGCCGCGAGATAAGCTTCGTTCCTGCGGGCGGACTGAAGAAGGGGGAGAGGCTGGATGTCCAGCTTCCAGATGCGCCGTGGGCGGAGAGCCTGGCGCTGGACGTCGAAATCGTGGCTGACAAGTCCTTGCGGTTTCGTACAGACCTCTTCAATGGCGACGCTTCGTCTCAACTCCATGTGGGTGGCACGGCCTTGCTTCCAATACTGTCGGGCTCGGTGGATATCGTCGGATCTGTCATAAGGTTCCCCTACTGTGCCTTTCGCGTGGAGACCGGCGTCGTGGAGTTCTCTGAGAGCGAGCCGCTGAGGCCGCATGTGACGATTCTCGCCAGAGGGAAGCGAAGCGGCTATGAGATCACCCTAGGTGTTACGGGGCCGTACGATCGCCCGTCCGTGTATCTTTCATCGGTCCCCGCAGCACCAGCCGAAGACCTGTGGACGCTGATTCTCACCGGCCACACACCGGCCTCTCTCATGGAAGCAGGAGCAGGACGAACGGCAGCGCTGCAGGTGGGCAAGTATTTGGGGCAGTCGCTGGTTCGTAAGCTCGCAAGACAGCGTGGAGGAGAGGAGATCGCAGACTGGACGGAGCGTATCTCGATCACCATCGGGGCGGACCAAAGCGCGTCCGGCGCAGACGTCATCGATGCGATCGTGGTGTTGACAGACAACATCGAGCTTCACGCGGAGCGGGATGAGTTCGATGCCTACAATATGGACGTGGTCTTCGTGTTGAGGTTCAGATAACGTCGCCCGCTGATGCGGGCCAGGAAGGCCGCTGAATGAGAGATTCCCCGGAGATCGCTGTGAGACCTAGGCGCAATGTCATATGTGTGGCAGGAGTGATGGGCTACGCTCTGCTCCTGGGCGCGTGCTTGGCCGCAGGGCCGGAGCCCAGATTCGAGGGCAATAACAGCATCAGCACGCGCCAGCTCCTGGTGGAGATTGACGAGCAACTCCGGCGATTCGAAGAGGGCGAATACCACGAGGTCGAGATCAACGATGCCGCCTACTTCATTGCCGAGTCGTATCGCCAACATGGCTATCCCTTCGTCAAGGTCGGATATCAGATCGATTATGACGTCCGTCCGCCTCTCGTCGTGTTCCACATTGAGGAGGGGCCGCTCGTCCGACTGGGCGGGGTCGAGCTGTCAGGGGTCGAGGCCTTTCCGCTCGCTGACATCACAGATATGCTCATGCCTCGAACGCCGCTGGGCAAGGATCCGCTGTTCGAAGAGGCACGGATTGACAAAACGACCAAGGCAATCATCACTAAGTACCGCCAGGCTGGATACCTGGATGCGGAAATCCTGGAGAAGGACGTGGAGCTTGACCGCGAGGAGGGTAGGGCGGTCCTGAATATCTCGCTGAAGGAGGGAATCCAGTACAAGATAGCACGGGTGGAGCTGGAGGGAGAGGTCCTTTACCCGGAGGAGGAAGTATTTCAGCAGACCGACTCGTTCCTTGGGCGTCCGTTCGCCTTGCGGCAAGGTGTGCTGGCATCCTCTGCGGTACGCCTTTTCTACATGAACCACGGCCATCGTGGGTGCGAAGTCGGCTGGGATTACGCTGCCAATCCGGAATCAGGCGAAGTGACTCTCACGCTCGACATAGACCCCGGCTCGAGGTCCACGATTCGTCAAGTGATTATCGAAGGAAACGCGCGTACCCGGGCCGCATTCATCCGAAATCGCGTCGCACTTCGTCCGGGCGACACTTACTCGTACGAGGCCGAGAGCGCAACCTACATGGAGCTGATCAGGACTGGGCTTTTTGACAGGGTAAACCTGGAGTTTCAGCCTGCTGGCGAAGACCAGACGGACCTGACCGTGAAGGTGAGCGAGACGAAGGCGCGCGGCGTTGAACTGTCCCTCGGCTACGGCTCATATGAGGGAATGCGGGGAGGCCTGGGCCTCCAAGACATCAACGTGGCGGGCAGCGGGAAGCAGGTGAGGGTGCAGCTGGGGATCTCGCAGGTTGGCTACGAAACAGAACTCTCGCTGAGGGAGCCGTCCTTGATGGGCAGCCGGTGGCAGGGCCAGTTCCGCCTGTTTGAGTTGCGTCGAGACGAACCTTCCTTCACGCGGCGAGAGTACGGGGCAGACGTCAGCGTCTCGCGGCCATTCCGCAGGAGATGGCGGCACTTCCTCGGTTACGAACTATCCCGCTCTGTGGCAACAGACATTGAGGCAGGCGTAGCCCCGGCCGACGAGCGCCTGAACATGGCGCAACTCTTCGCCGGCGTGACCTACGACAGTCGTGATAGCGCACTTAGCCCGACCCGAGGAACGCTGTGTTCTCTTAGAACGGATTACGGCGCCACCATTGTGGGCAGCGAGGTGGAGTTCCTTCGGTTCAACCAGCAATTCAAGCGTTTCTGGGATTTGAAGGGCGAATCTGTTGTCGGAGTTGGGATCACTTGGGGTGCGATCTTCCCGACGGGAACGACTGATAGAATCCCCATCCAGGAGAGGTTCTTCCTGGGAGGCGCAAGCTCGATCAGGAGCTTCCAGGAGGGCGAGCTTGGCCCCAAGGATCCAGATGGTACTCCCCTCGGAGGTGAGGCGTTCACTTCCGCCACGGCGGAGCTCCGTTTCCCCATGTTAAGGAATCTCTACGGCGCGCTCTTTGCCGATGCCGGCAGCGTGACCGAGGAGGCCGACAGGCTCGGAACGGGGCGATACTCGTTTGCTCTAGGAGCAGGGCTGCGTTACTATCTGCCGATCGGTCCGATTCGACTCGACTACGGCTGGAATCCTGACCCCGGCAAGGACGAAGACGGCGACGCGCTGCATCTTAGTGTCGGTTTCTCGTTCTGACGTATGACCGTCTCCAGCACTCCGAGTCCCAGCGCATTGCACCACACACTCGCTGGTGTGGCTAAGACCTGAGTGTGGTTCTCAACACGTGCCTGCCCGGCCCGACCGTCCTAGCGACACCGGGCAACGCAATCTCTGCCGCCGCTCCCTCTGGGATCTCCAACGTTGCCTCGACCTCATCTTCATCAAGCTTCCATGATGCTTGGATGTCACCTTGCGGGGATGGGATAAGCGCCCGAGCGCTCTCGATCCCTTCGACGAAGCACGGGGAAAAACGAATGCGCCGCCAAGCAGCTTCAAGTTGCCTCAATCCGGCCAATATGTTCACGAGATGATAGCAGGGATGTGCGGTCCATGCATGCGAGATAGACCCCCCGTGCTCCGCGCTCCACGAATCGAATTCCCAGGTTGTCCCGGTTGAGAGCATGGGTGACCACTTGCGGCGGATGAACCGCACGGCTTCTGCGCCGTATCCGCGCTCCGCCATCTCCTCAAGCAGATATGTGCACCAGAACACGGAGGGCTTCGAGCCATCGAACTCCTCCCCGCGCAGGTAAGGGAGAAGCCTCTTTCGGATCATCGTCTCGTGCGCCTCAGGCGCGGTGCCTAACATGAGAGGTACAGTCTGTTCGTAAACCGAGTACCTGCGGACAGGTTCTCCGCTTTCATCAAGTCCTTCTACGAACATCGTCTCGTCAGCGTCGTAGAATGCGAATGTGACCAGGGATTCGTGCCCGTTCGCCTGAGCCCGCTGTCGCCCCGCCTCCTCACTCCATCCTGCCATTTCAAGGAGCTTCACCACGTGCCTCAGCGTCAGCAGGTACCACAGGTTGAGGAGCGTCGGGACTTCGCCTTTGTAGAGCTGGTCGCTGGACCAATCGCCGAAATACCAGTAACGACGGTCGTGACGCAGAAGTCCCTGACTGCTTCTGGCCTCTTCCGTGTCGAAATAGGACAAGACCTGCTGGATGCGCGGCCATTGCTCCTTGAACAGATCGATCTCTCCCGTCTGCCAGCAGTAATCCCATACCGTGAGAATCCATGTCAGGGAGAAGTCCGGGAGAATGCAGCCGTGTGCCGAAGTGGGTGCATGGCCGTATGTCAGACCGTGCGGTCCGGCCTGGTCGGCGATACTGCGGATGCCTCGCGCGAAAAGCCGAGCGTCACCATCGAGATAGAAGGTGTTCCGTGCCTGCACACGCGCATCCCCCCACCACTGTGCCTGCTCTCGCCAAGGGGTGTCCATGTATGAATCCAGGGCGCATATCTGCTGAGTACGGCGGCAGATGGAATGGATCCCGTTGAGAGTGTTGTCCGAGCATTCGAACTCCCCGCGCATCTTGAAAGGATAGCCCGCGGATCGCACCCCTATCCGCACCGTAATGGGTTCTGCAATGTCCCGACCGATCACCGTCACGTATCGGAAGCCAAGGAGGTGGAAGAACTCGTGTTCCGTGCTTCCTTTCCCAAGTCGCAGCCGATCTGCAAGAGCGATACTGCACGCGGAGCCAGGCTCTCTGAGCAGGGGGCTGCTTTCCGCCATCATCTCCTCGTGATGGAAGTCCAGAATCTCGCCGCCCAGCGGGCCCTCGGCCTTCACGATCAGGTTGCCTACAACGTATTCAGGCATCTCCAGGGTTACGGCGCGGAAGTTTCCTATACCTGCGGGCTTCAGTTCGAACTCGAACCAGCCATCACGCAAGGCCGCCTTCACTTTCGAACCATCATCCCATTCCGTCACGGAACGCCCTTCGGCGACCCAGCCCCAGGAGACATTCTCCCATTCTTTGTAGCCCTCGCCGCAGGGACCTGTCGCGTGAGCCCGCACAGCTGCAGGCGCAACAATTGCCTCGCGGAGAAGTGGAATGCCGCGCGGCTCAACACTGTCATACGGTGCATGTCCGAACGGCAACAGGGAGGGCCTCAGTTCCGGAGCCGCCATCTGCCACGGTTCTGGGGGAGCCGGAGACGCGATCCATTCGCGGGACAGGTCCGAGCCATCCACATGTTCCTGAAAATCAGTCTGGACTGAAAGGCGGGCAGTCTTGGTCGAATGCCAGGGAGATCGACGCATCAGCCAACTGCCGTCAGAGACGAGCGTGAAATCGGCCCACCTAGCCGCGCAAATGAAATAGGCCACGGCCTGATGGATGTATTGGAATGTGCTTATGCCGGGGTTGTACGCTTCCACGGAAATCCAGTTGTGCCCTGCGCGTAGCTGATGCGCTAGGTCAACTTCGTCGTACGGCCAATGCGATTGATATCCCCGCGCCGGTCCCCGACATACGTACTCCCCGTTCACGTACAGTTTGTAGGCCTTGTCCGCCGTCACAAAGAAGGGGGCATGCGCCGGAACCGATTCGAGTGCGAAGTCTTTCCTGAAATGCGCAAAGTGATTTCCCAGGTACATCCTTGCTTCCGGCCATATCCACATCGCCTGACGTAACGGATGGTCCTTGGGCAAAAGGCTAGCCTGTGACACATCACCCTCCTTAGATCGTTTGTAGCTTCACATCTGTGGATGTTTGCTGAGTCTTCGATGCCGTGGCGCGTGTGGTGTGTCCGAGATAGACCTCCCTCTCACCTCCACTCCAGCGAGGCAATGCTGACGCCGCGGCGAGGCCATTCGGCGCTGGTGATGAACCATCTGCCTTCTTCGTCCTCGATCAACTCCGGCGCGTGGGCCAGGACCACGGCGACCTCTTCGGCAGCCCTGAAATCATAGGGGGTCCTCGAAACGTAGACGAACGTGCGGTTATCGTACGAGCCATTGTCGCCGTCGTAGAGGGTCCAGAAAAGGTAGAACCATCCCCTTCGTTCGATAATCACGGGGGATTCAGGAATGCCCGGGCGGCGCATTCGAAAGATCTCCCGAGGGTCGGACCATGCGCGGAGATCGGCGGACGTTCTGAGCCAGACCGACTCTCCTGCGGCATAGACCATGTGCGCCACTCCGCCAACCTCAGTGACCCATGGATCGCGGGCATGGCCTTGCTGTGCGAAGCACGCGCCCCGGGGCTCCCAGCGAAAGAGGTCCGTTGATATCGCCAGTCGCATCTCGCACGGACCGTAGAACATGTAGTAGATGCCATCACGTTCGACGACGAACGGCGCCCACAATTCGCGGCGTTCATTCGATCGTTCCGCGGGAGGCAGAACCTTTGGGTGCTCTTCCCAGAGGCCCGCGATCGCTTCCCGAAGCGGGAAACCGGGACTCATTGCGTGGAAGGCCATCCAGGTACCTTCATGAAGTATGCGGGTCTCCGGACCGACGATGCCGAACGCGTGCCAACGCCCATCCTTGGCCTTAATGAGCGTGTGGTCGTTCGCGATCCATCGTTTGCACAATTCGCCTGACTTCACGTTTTCAGAATCCGGGCCGGGGAATAAGTCTTCCGCTGGCGCATAGATTGCCACAAAGCTAGACACAATAGTGGGAATGTCACTCACGAAAGCTCCCAGCGCCGCAACTCCGGATGCGAACCGTTTCCCGTGCGGACCGCCGCTTCGCCGCATCCGGCTGGCAGCATAATAGATGGCGACGGCGTTCTTGCCAAGAGTGATTTCGGCTAGGGGACATCCTGATGCAGTGCGGTTGGGGGATGCTGGCATGTTAAGCGCCAGCCGTCAGGCCACCCGAGATAGTCCCGTTGACGCCACGAATCGCGCAGGAGGTCGAGGGATTGCAGCACGAACGAGCCAATATGTGTTCACTGGTGAAAGATGACTCGTGTGTTTCTCTTCAATAGAAACCGTTTGACACACCCTCGCGCGAAAGGGACAATCGTCCGACTCTTATGGGAAGGAGGTGTCGTAGTGCCTGGATCGTTGACCAAGGTTGGGATATGCGCCGGAGCGCTACTGGCCATATTCGGAGTTGCGCTATCAGCACTCGGCGGGGAACAGGCAACGGTATTGAAATTCGACATGGGAACGGCTCAGTCACCCCTGAAGGAAGGATACGTGAGGGTTACGCCCGGAACTCTATACTCATCCGACCGGGGATACGGTTGGGAGACTCAGCCAGCCGCTGCTAGGGATTCAACGGACCACGCCTTCAAGATCTGGGGACAGACGAGGCCCGCGGTGGGATATGTGCTGGGCGCAGATGGGCTGACCGCTGACTGTGTCAGCGATCCGGAGTCGCTAGAGTTCTGCGTCACGCTTGCCAACGGCACGTACGATGTCGCGGTTTGGGTGGGGGACTTGGCCACGCCGCTGACGCACATCAGCATCTCAGCTAACGGGAAGAGCATGAAGGAGGACTTTGACTCGCGGACGCTGTGGCGGCTGCACATGGATACCGAGTTTGGTGCATACCGAATTGTTCAATCGATCGTTGAGGTCACCGATGGCGAGTTGAGGATCAACGTCACTGGCAAGACTGATGCTGAAACGGAATATGTCGAGAAGCGGGTCGGTAGCGCCGGAGAATTGAAGCAATTGGTGGCACGGATGGCGTTCACCGAGGTGGCCGTGCAGGGACTTGTGGTTCACGCTTCCGTTCGTCCGCGACTCGAGATGATCGGCGAGCGACATCCGCGTTGAGTTATCGGCTCTCGAGGGAGAGAAGAAGCAGAAGGTGGGGGAGGCGGTGATATCGTATTTGGACAGCCCTCTCACTCTGGACCCGCAAACGAAGCTCGTCTCATTCTTGCTGAAGGACGATATGCGATACGCGCCGCTTGTTGTGAAGATCGACCCGGACGACGAAATTTACGAGATCACCGAGCGGAACAACACGCTGGAGTTCCCCGCGCGCTGACTGGAACGGCCGGAAGAGAGCGCCAGCGAGTGAACTGACAAGTTGAGGAACAACGGACAGCGCTGCTATTTCTTTGGGTCTGCTCTCTTGGCCTTGCGCCGCCTGGTTCGGCTGGTTCCAAGCTTCCTCTGTGATTGTTGCCTTGTGCTTTCGGTGCTGATGCGGGCGGGTAGCGCTGAGGCGGGCTCGTAATCGCCGTAGTCAATCCCATCGTGGCGGAGCGTGTGACAGAATCCCCACAGCTTCTGAACAACGTCGCTCATGCTGCCACCGCCTCATTGAATTCCCGGATCAGTTCGGATAGCTTGCCGTCGAAAACCTTATCTGCCTTTGCCCATCCCCCGAACCGGTTGAAGATGGGTATGGCATCGAAGTCCTCCTGGCTGAGGGAGAGGTTCTTCATCATGTGCACTCTAATACGGCCAAGCCATTGCTGCTGCTCGGCGGTGAAAGTCTTGTCGGCGGTCAGTTTCGCGAAAGCGCGGCTGGCGCGCTCGGACGCTGAGAGCAGGGGCTCTTCCTCGCGTGCGGCGTGCTTGACCATGGAGATGATATCCACGAGGGACTTGTTGTAGTGGTCCTGGTGGGCCTTTTGGAGATTTCGCTCTGTGAAGTGCTGGGATGCCGTCTGGAGCTTATTGCGGAGTTCAGAAAGCGCGTCGGAACTCCAATCCTGGGGTCGGTTGAGGAGAATCTCAATCGCCTGGATCCTTGTTGCGTTCTCTTTGACGAATCTGGTGAAGGCGGTGATGTAATCCTCGGGCTTGTACTCCTTGCCGCTGGTATCGGAGATGAGCCACGTTGAGCCCACGGCATCCTCTGTCTCGTCGGCTATAAGGAAGGTTCGTTGCGGGCGAGGGAACTTGAGGAGTGCGTTCTGGAAGTCGGGGTCGCGAAGGGTCTCCATGGCGGCCGTGAAGTTCTTGTTCGAACGGTGGGGAAGTTCCCTTGCGAACCTGGCGACATCTCCTTCGGAAATGAAACGCGCGAAGAGCTTGCGCGCTTCGGGGGCCATCTCCTTGTCGATGCGGAGGAGCCGCTTGACGAGGCAGCGGATGTTGTAAGGACGGTCCTGATCTGCCCAGATGTCTTCGATGACTTGAGCTGCGGGGCGCGCCTCACGGCGAGGAGGGTCGGCGGTGATTCCGGTTGAGTTCTTGAAGTATTCGAGGAGCGTGCCGTCGAAGCAGTCAAAGACGGTGAAGTGCGACTTGTCCTGGTAGGTCTCTCCCTTGCGAGTGCCGCGACCGAGCATCTGCTCGAAGAGGATGCGGGATTTGACGGGACGGAGGAAGACGATGTACTCGAGGTCGGGGATATCGACCCCCGTAGACAGCATGTCCACGGTGACCACGATGCCGGGAAGCTTGCGGTTGCGGAACTCCCGGATCCGCTGGAGGGGACGGTCGACTCGGCATGTAATCTTCCGCACGAAGGCATCACCCTTTCCGAAAACATCGCGGGCTATCTGGACAAGGCTGTCGGCGTGAGAAGTATGTTCAAGATCGTTGACGGCAAAGATGAGGGTCTTAGGGAAACGCCCGTGCTTCTGCTGGTGTTCGAGGGCATACTTGTTGATTTCTTCGAGGATCTTGCGATTTGAATCAGGGGAGGTGATTTTGCGCTCGACGTCGCTGCTGTCGAACTGGCGCTCATCATCGAGAAGGTCCATCTCCTGGGAGCCGCTTCGGGTGTCGACCACGCGGACAAGTTCACCTTCGTCGAGGAATATGCCTTTCATTCTTACATCCGAGTTGACGGCGACCGCATCGTAGTCAACGAGATAGCCCTCGCTGACGGCGCGTTCGTACTCGTAGCGATAAACCACGTCGTGGAAGTAGGCCTTGGTGTGGGCCGCGGGGGTGGCGGTAAGGCCTATCTTGATGGCGTCGAAGTGGTCGAGGGTATTGCGCCAGACGGAGAGTTCAGCCGTAGTGTATCCTCGATGGCACTCGTCGGCAATGACCGCGTCGAATGCGTGGATGGGTATGTCAATCTGCTCTGCATCTTCGTCTATCGGCTCTTCGCTGGTGCTGAAGACAGCCCCACGTCCGAACAGGTTAACCGTCATCCGCTGGATGGTGCAGACATAGACGAACGCATCGCCGAGATGAGGCTTCAGAAGGTAAGAGGAAGGGAGGACCTGCGGGTCGAACTTCTCGTTCTCGTCCAAATCCTCCTTCTGGAACTTCTGGCTGTAGACTTCGTAGATCTGGTTGAACTTCAGGCCGGGCTCGGGCTCGAATGAGGCGAAGGTGCGAACTGCTTGAGCGGCCAGGGCGCGGCGGTCTACAAGGAAGAGAATGCGCTTGGCGACGCCGGATTTCATCAGGCGGTAGGCCTCGTTGACCATCAGGAAGGTCTTGCCCGTGCCCGTTGCCATGGCGACGAGCATCTGACGCGTGCGGGCGGCAATTGCCTTTTCGATGGCTTGGTTCCCCTCGGCCTGGTAGGGGCGAAGAAGGCTATGATCGTTTGGCATTCCCTTAAGTTCAGCACAGGCGACGGGGAAGTTCTTTTCAAGCTTCTCAGCGAGAGCGTCAGGGGTGTGGAATCCGGAGATGGTGCGAGAGCGGCTCTGCGAGTGGCGGATGTCCTGGTGCCAGATGATCGGCCCGTTGGTAGAATAGAGGAAGGGTACGCGGTATTCGCCGTACTGGAGAGGGCTATCGGTTGCGCCCTTGGAATAGCGTTCCGCTTGCGAGAGGACAGCGTGAGGATCGAGCCTGACCTTCTTGGCCTCGACGACGCCGAGGATTTTCCCGTCCTTGCAGAGGACGTAGTCGGCAGGGCCGAGGGCGGTATGGTATTCGGTCACGGCGCAACCATCGTAGGCGTCAAGCGGCTTTGATGGGTCGTGCCTGACGATCTTCCAGCCCGCTGCTTCGAGCTTAGGATCGATCAGTTCGTTGCGGGTCTCGTCTTCGCTCTGATAGTCCATAAGTGCGCCCAGAAGGTTCCGGAAACAGCGCCAAGATACCCGCAAGAAGCATGATCTGCAAGGCACGACCCGTAGAAGGGAAATGGGACCGATGCGGCGTGCCCGGCGACATCTTAAGCACAGGAGAGGGCGAAGCGGGGTATTGGGACTGGTCTGCGCATCCACGCCCGGCGTTACCGAGCCGATGAAGCGAAAACGCCACAGTCCATGACTTCTGACTGTGCCGCCACTTACGTCAGTGGGCCCTGCGGGATTCGGACCTGCGACACGCGGATTATGAGTCCATTCTAGGGCCGTTTCAGGCCAGTCAACGTAGCCCGTGGCGCGGCCACCTCCTACGACATAAATTCTTGTATGTTTGCCAAGTCATGATGTTCATCGATTTGGTTGCCAGCGGTCACGAGCGGAAGCTGGCGATTGCCAGCGTTGTCTGGCGTCACCCCGTCATCACCCCACGCCGTTGTCTAGGCGGGTGGCACGTTGGGCGTCATGATAAGTCTGTTCATCTCGCTCTCACCTCCGTAACTTCGAGCACAGCGGCGTGTGATCTGCTGCTCGGTGCACACTGCGACTCAATGGCGGCGAACTGGGCGTTGGGCTCAAAAATACTTGAAATCACCGACCGGGGTCGTCAGAATGGGCAACGTGCTGGTCGGCGACCCCGTCCGAGCCGCGGCAGAACCTGTCTGCCAGCACACACCATGCTTGATGGACAGGAGGAATGTTCCATGAGTCGCGTTACTTCTCCCCGCACTGGCCTGTTTGTTGTATTGCTTCTTGGTTTCTGCATGGCAACTTATTCTCCGCTGCACGCTGAGCCTGGGGAGTCTGGCTCGCTTTCCAACGGCACACTTGAGGACATCGTCACCGCCGTCACCGGAACAGAGGGCGATGATGTGGTCGACAACGGTTCGACTCAAGACGCAACCGCCTTCATTGAGGTCACCGATACCGGTTCGTATGCCCCGGTGCTGACGAGCGCAACCGTGATCGACGGGTTAGGCGGCGACGACCAGATCACAAGTGCCGCCGCCTTAACCGCGGATGCAGAGTCGCGGATTGACATACCGCTGAAATTCTCCAGCACCGAAGGTACAGCTGTCAGTACCGGGATCCGTGGGGGGGAGGGCGAGGATACGGTCACGAACAACTCGCTTATCACCACCATCTCAGAAGCATTCACGACCATAGGCGAGTTCCTTCTGCAGATCGACGTCGGCGTTACGGGATGGCCGACGAACTCCACAGCCGACTCAATAGGGATTGACGGCGGCGAAGGTCTGGACGCAATCACAAACAACAGCGTCGTGATGGTCAGCGCTACCTCTGAGAGCCAGGTCAATAAGGGGAGGATTGGCTCGATAGAAATCCCTGCTGATGTGTTCGGCTTGGGGGATGCCAGCACCACCGCGACGTCAACCGCCACCGGGATAAGCGGCGGCTCGGACGACATCCCGCCAGCCGGGCGCGAGGCCATCACGAATAACGGCGTTCTCACTGTCCTCGCATCTGCGACAGCGACAACGAAGCAGTTTATCGCCGAGCTGCTTGGCGCCGCTCGCGTTGACGACTCAACTGTGGCGAGCGCGCTTGGGACCGGCATGGCAGGCAGTGACTCGGATAACGATATCATCAATCATGGGACCATATCCGTGGGTGCTGCGTCGAGTGCCACGCTCGAATCGACCGAGCTTAAGATGAAGGGCCTCATGATTAAGGTTGTCATGGATCTCTTCGGGCTTGACGTTGGACAAACCGATACGACCGCAGCGGCCGGGGCCGTGGGTATCGACGGGGGAGGCGGAAACGACAACGTCACCAATGACGTGGATGCTGGGATCATCGATGTATACGCCGGGGCCACGGCTGACTCCACCACAGTCACAGTCTCGTTCAGCCCGCCCACTGGCGGCGGCGGAAGCGGCGCAGTCCTCGACGGAGGCAGCACAGGTGCTGCCCTGGCGGAGAACGGGGCGGAAGCTGCGGCCACGGCATACGCGGACGCAGACACTACAGCATTGGCGGCTGCCACCGGACTTGCAGGAGGCGAGGGTGACGACACGATTACGAATAGCGCTCCATTGAGATCAGCAGCTGAGTCTTACGCCACCTCCATAGGTATCAGCGCAGACCTCTCGTTCGACAAGACCAACTACCTTCCTGTCCCAGGCGCGGCCGTCGCGGACACCTCAACCGCCTCGATCGCCACTGCTACAGGCATTGATGGCGGGATTGGGAATGACACGATACTCAATGCCGCCCAGCTCGATGCCATCGCCCATGCTGGGGCCGACTCGACCAGTGTGGCAGCAACAATCCAGGGTAGTCTTGAGGGATTTGCGCTTGGTGCGACGATGGCCGATTCGTCCTCCAGCGCGACCGCGGCGTCAAAGGGGATTACGGGTGGCGTCGGTGATGACAGCATTACGAATAGTGGTGTGATAACCTCCTTGGCGACTTCAAGGAGCGACTCAGATTCCGTCAGTGTGACCGCAGGCGGCGAGAAGGTAGGCATGGCGTTCGGCGTGGCCCTGGCGGACGCGACCACGACCTCAAATGCCCAAAGCTACGGAATCGACGCTGGAGACGAGACAGGCGGCCCCGACATCGCTGGGGACACTGTCAGCAACTTCGGCACAGTCCAAGCCGGCGCAATATCGACCTCGTCCTCGTTGTCTGTCGGCGTAGCATTCTCGGCCGCGCTGGAAGGCGTTGTCGGCGGCGTATCTGCAGCCAAGGGTGACACCACGGCGGAAGCATTCGCTACCGGAGTTCGGACTGGTAGCGCTGGGGATACGATCGTGAATCAAGGCTTCGGCTTGCTGGGCGCGGCGTCCGTCGCCACGAGTACAAGCGATGTCGTCGCGGTTACGGTCAGCGGTGCGTGGGAGGGCGCTGCCTTCGGAGCGTCACTGGCCGATGCTAGCACCGAGGCGGCGGCCACGGCCACGGGCATCGAATCGGGTAACGGAGGCGACACTATCACCAACGAGACAACGCTGGCAGCGACTGCAACAGCCGGCGTTTCATCGGACACTGTTTCCATTGACGTGGCGTTCTCGCCGAAGGGCGTCAGCGCCGGAGTCGCCCTCGCCAGGACCGAGACCAATTCGGAAGCCACGGCAACGGGCATCAGTGCCGGCGAAGGTGACGACGGGGTGGTGAACCGATCTCTGGTCGACGTCGACTCAACCGCGACCACGGCGACCGATACCATCGCCATCAACTTCGCCGAGGTAGGGGCAGCCATAGCCGAGGCGTCGTCCGAAGCGAAGACCCTCGCCGTAGGGCTGGACGGCGGAGGCGGCACGGATTCGGTTACGAATGCAGGTGTGGTCGACGTCACGGCATTTTCATTCGTTGACGACACGAATACTGCGGTGAACATCTCGGGATACGCATCTGGGGATGTCGAGAGCGCCGCCACTGCCACCGCTACCGGGATCCAGGGCGGAATCGAGGAAGTTGGCCCAGGCATGGGCGACACGATAACGCAAGACTACGACGGCTCCATATCGGTCCTTGCGCATGCCAAGGTCGACGCAAGCAATTATGTCTTCCAGGGAGGCGGGGCTGAATTCGCAAAGGCGGGAGGCTCAAGCGTGGCCGAAGCGACGGGGATAGTCGGGAGTACAGGCGCGGATTCCATCGTGAATCATGGTGCGGTATCGGCCACCGCATGGTCGGAGGCGGACGCCGACAGCTTCAGCTTCCAACTCTTTGGGGTCGAGCTTGGCAAGGCTGGCGTGAATGCTGTGGGAACGGCAACGGGAATCGACGGCGGCGAGGGGAGCAACACGATTACGAATAGCTCCACAGGGGTGATTTCGACCTATGCCGATGTTGACACGAGCGCGACGAACGTTGTGGCTGACCTTGCAGGTGCGAAGTTGGTCGTTTCCGGGACAACGGCGGAGGCATCGTCCACCGGTATACTTACGGGCGCCGGGAACGATACCATCGGGAACGGCGGCATCATCGACGTTACGGCGGCTGTGTCAGGTGAGGCGGGAGCCGGCTCGATCGGCCTGCTGGCGCTGAGTCTTGCGAATGCCCTGGCAGAGGCTACGGTCACCGCGGTCAATGCCGGAGGTGGCGACGATGTGATCACCAACTCTGGCACAATAGCGGCAGGCGCAGTCAAAGCTGGGGACGATGCATTGGTTAAGGGTAACACCACGGCGATTTCTTTCGACTGGTTCTCATTTGTCCTTTCCATGCTGGGTGCCAAAGCTGATGTGACGGGTATCGCAGGGGGAGATGGCAACGACACCATAGTGAACCTCGGTGTGATCACCGTCGGTGACAGTCAGCACGACATGGTGTTTGGGAGGTCGTTTGGCTTCGGGGGGCAAATAGCCGGGGCTAACGACGCCTACGCGGGAACTACGGCGGCGATTACGGCGACGGGAATCGACGGGGGCAATGGCGATGATGTGATCTTCAACGCCGAAACAGGCTCCATAACGGTCGACGCGCGCTCCCACACGGACGTCGACGCAGAGACGTATGAAACTTTCGGGTTCCTGGTTTCTACCGCGGATTCGGAGGCAGATGCCAGCGCATCCGCAACGGGAATCCTGGGCGGTGCAGGGGCCGACGTCGTAGGCAACGATGGTACCATCGATGTGGAAGCTCACACCTTCGCGGACAGTTCGTCGACGGCTGAGATGCCCGTCGGCATTGCGGCTACTCCAAGAGCGGTGAGCGATGCGACTGCCGACGCGAGCGCGATTGGTGTTGACATGGGCGCGGGTATCAACGATATGACGAACACGGGCTCAATTGGTGCGCTTTCCACTGGGTTGGCGAAGTCGTACGCCTTCTCGGATTCCGATTTTGTCGACACCGAGGCAACCGTGCATTCGGACTCGGAGGCGCATGCCGCAGGAATCGCCGCAGGCGACGACGGCAACACCGTCACCAACACATCCACAGGAACAATAACTGCGACGGCCAATGCTGCGGCCTCCGACGCCTACGGTCATTTCACGGAGGCGCGTGCCGACGAGTACTCCACGGCAGCCGCCGACGTAGCCGCCGACGCGGCGGGCATTCTGCTGGGAAGTGGGAACGATGCCGTAGCCAACGACGGCACAATCACGGCTAGCTCAATGTCGGACGGCACCGTTCACGCATACACCAATTCCTGGCCCTACTACGCGCAGTCGGATGCGACCGCTTTCGTGGAATCGACGGCCAGCGGGATCGACGCAAGCACAGGTTCGAACACTGTGGTAAATAGCAGCCAGATCACCGTATCAGCGGTGGGCAACGCGCATCCGATTGCCGATTCCTGGTCCCGCGACAGTACGTCGATGGCGAACGCAACTGCTGGCTCAAGTGCCATCGCGAATGGGATTATCGCGGACGGTACGCTCATCAACGAGAGTGACGGCAACATCGAGGTGAACGCGCGAGCGGCCGGCTACGCGGACGCAATAAGCGATAGCGAGAATGCCAACGCCACGGCGATCCTGTCTGCCTCGGCAACCGGCGTCACAACGGCGACGGCAGTTGGTGAGCTGCTGCAAGAGAACGGCGGCGAGCCAGACGTGGATCGCGTTGCCAACGATGGTAGCATTGCGGTCACAGCCATGGCAGGCACGGCCGAGAACGGTGCGGCGATCATAATCGCGGACGCGGATTCGGATATTAACACGAGGGACAACAATTCGACTGTTGTAGGGGTATCGACGGCAGACGCTGAGGGGATTCTCGTCGGAGACCGGAGCAGCCTGATTCAGAATACCGGAACCGTCAGCGTGCAGGGACTCGCCCATGCCCTCGTCCGCAGCGATGCGTTCTCCCGCGACCAAAGCCCCCACGCGAATGCGACTTCAATCGCGGGCGGGATCGTGACGGGAATCATGGGAGGAGGCGGCAACGACGGAATCAGCAACGCCGGACTTATAGATGTAGACCTAACCGCGGTCCCCAATGCCGGCGCGTGGGCAGACTCCTGGTCAGACTACACCTACACGAATGCTTTTGCGGGTGCAACGCCGGATGCGGCCGGAATCTCTGGAGGAGGCGGCGACGACACCGTCTGCAATGAGGCCGCCGGCGTTGTTGAGGTAAGCTCATCTGCGGTTGTTAGCGTAGATGCTTCCTCGGACGAGAACGCCAGCGCTCTTGCCGGCACGGACAGCAGCAATGTCTTGGCTGTGACTGCTTCGGGTATCCGGGGCGGCGAAGGGGAGAAGGTAATCGCAAACTACGGTGGTGTCTCCGCAGCGTCAACCGCAACGGTTAACACCCACGCATCAGCGTCCTCAACAGTCTTCACCGCTCACGCGACCGCGAAAACTGGTGGCTCAGTGGATGCTAAGGGCATAGAGGCAGGGGACGGAAACAACATCATAGGGAACTGCGGCGATCTCGATGCCACCGCGACGAACACCGGATCCGCTCTGGCAAACTACCCCACGTCTCACCTCGATAGGGGTAGGGCAATTGTCGGCGGGTTGGATACCACGCTTTCCTCAACCGCGACGGGGATATGGGTGGGGGACGGCCAGAACGAAATAGAGAATTGCGGCGACCTCGATGTGACGTCAACTGCAAACGCATACGCTTGGGGCTATGCGAATACCACCCACACCACAAACTACGGGGAGGGTTTTGCGGGATCAATGGCGTCTGCGGCGGGGATCGCTGCGGGCAACGGAGGCAACTTGATCACTAACCGCGCCGGCATGACGGTCACCGCAACGGCCTATGCCTATGCGCAAGGATACGCAGAGGACTACGGGAACGCGTATGTCGGCAGCTGGTTGGGGCCGGGGGTCACTGCCAACGCAGCTGGGATACGGGTAGGAGGCGGGATCAACGAGATTGTGAACTATGGCTCCCTGGAAGTGACAGCGAGCGCAGACGCCGATGCGTTCGGGCGGGCGCACACCACGTCGGTCGACGCCCACGGGAACGCGGTCGCAAATTCCTTTGCCGCTGCCGTGGGCATCGGGACAGGAGATGGCGGAAACACAGTGACGAACTGCGGCGCAATCACCGTACTTGCAGAGGGAAGCGCAAGCGCGTGGGTTGACGTTTACTCGACCCACAACGACGAGCTCAGATACACCTACGCTTTCACCGACGCATCAAGCATCGGGATAGAAACTGGTGCCGGGAATGACACCATCGCCAACTATGGCACCATCTCCGCCGAGATCATCAGAAACGGGTCCTCGACGATGGGTGTGGGCATCAGTTCGGGCGGAGGGAATGACGAGGTGCTCCTCGCGGGCGACTCCGTGGTGAATGGAATCATAGACCTGGGCGGGGATGATGATGCACTGAGGTTCGCGGGGAATGCACAGGTGGCGGGTTGGGTGACCGGTGGGTCGGGTTTGGACTCAGTCATCATCGACGACACGGGGAGCTTCATATTATCGGACGTAGCGGGGATTGAGTGGTTCAAGGTGAACGAGGGCAGTCTGGAGGTTGAGCACAGCTACCAGTTGGTCAATGAAG
>Ga0180438_10004792_pt1 | contig 19251 bp, 21 predicted proteins | sample SS_ome_12_FD_132455 | JGI IMG/M metagenome (GOLD analysis project Ga0180438, IMG submission 132455) | Hypersaline lake sediment archaeal communities from the Salton Sea, California, USA - SS_3_D_2 metaG | ecosystem: Environmental > Aquatic > Non-marine Saline and Alkaline > Hypersaline >...
ATAGCGCTGGTCTCCCACTCGATGCGGGACACATTGGCACGTGTGGGATCCGCCCGATAGAATTCGGGCGTCTCCTGCCATATACTGATGTCCGGCAGCTCGGCGCTGGGTTTGAGTACCGTACGGAGCCGCTTGGCCCAGAACTTGTCCCGCGACAGATCCAGTTCCGTCTGATCATGTCGGTGCACCGTCACCCTTGGTTCAATGCCGGCCCTGATCAACGCGCGCATGTCCGCTCTTGCGGCCCTGCCATATCCACTCGGCGCACGCAGATCGCAGATCCACTCAATGTTCACTATCTTTCCTCCAGTGCATAGATGACAGCCGCAGCAATTTCATTAGCTGCGCGATTGTAGCCATCGGCGGCCAGCCTACGGACTACGGGCCAACCGTTCCCGCATAAGTAGCCGTTGAACACGTTGACATTGTGCTGCCTCCAGGCGGCCAATGTCCGCCGTGTACTCCCTTCGGTCTCGAACGGTGTCTCAACCGCGAACTTCTGCCCTTGTAGAATCCCGTCGTAGATGAACGTGAGATCCATCGGGTTGTGTTCCAGATCGTGGATGAAACGGGTACGCACTGCGTCTCCATCCTCCCCCTCGAAGATATAGGGCAATAGGAAGGCGTTCACGCACGCGGAGGTTAGGACGCCACACATCCTTAGCAGATTAGCATCGACCGGTTCTTGTTTATATGCTGCAATGCTAAGGAAGATGTCCGCAAGCCTTTTTGGTAGTTGCCCCTCGGATACTCCTCGGACCTCAGTCGGAATCCAGTACCAGCCAGCGGGATTGGGAACGGCCATGATGCCTTCATGTGCTTCTCTACACAGCTCAGGCACCAAGATTTTTAGGGAGGACACCACACGTGGGGTCTTGAACGGTGTCCGGATCTTGGTCCGGAGCGGCTCTGGGAAGACGATCGATGCATCGAACAGACACCTCGCCGCAGTGAGTGGGGAGGACAGGTACAACATTTAGACCCCCTTGATTGGTTCTTGCCAGATGTTCGCAGATTTTCCATCCCGTAGCGACTCTTCTATCAGCTTGAGCCACTTGGGCCAAATGTGCTTCCAGTCGAATGACAGGGCTCGCTGCCGACAGGCTTGTCGGGTCTCCTCCGTGCTTTTTGTCGCTTCATCGATGTTTTGGGCCCATGCATCTACTGACACCAGCCCCCTCCAGTAATTGGTTGGAGGTTCGCACCAGTAGTAAGAGATCGGGACCAACCTCCCAACCCCGGAAACGAAGAATGGGTGGGAGGAGTGCGCCGGCGCCACGACTGGAGTCCCGCAGGCCATGCTCTCGAGCATGGGCAGGCAAAAGCCCTCCCCTGTTGTTGGCAGGGCGAAGGCATCGGTCCCAGCATAGTAGGTGGACAGCTTGTCGTCCATCTCGCCGCTTGTGGACCGCAACTCATTGTTCCAGAACACGGCGTTCATGTTAGTTGAGCTGTCAATCAGCCCGAACTGACGAAGCAGAGGGATGAGCCTGTATGAATCATCCATAGCATCGTCGAGAGGGGCATGCATGTAATAGAACAGGTCTGTCTGTGGCCTTCCAGGACGCAATTTCTTGTGACCACAGAACTTGCAGAAAGGTTCAGGGCCAAGGTCTTTCCTCCTGGAGTAATCCCTACGCCATACATTGTAGGCTCCACATTCCGCGCAGATGTTGAACCGACCCCTACGGAGGAAGTACAGCGCCTGCATATTGGCAGCCAGGTACTTCCGCTGCTGGTTTCGGCTAACGCTCATAAAGACCCGCGCCCGTGGATCAAGCTTGAATACGGAGGCCTTGATCTTCTGCCGCTCAGCAACGTCCACCGGTTTGAACACGCTGGTGTCTACCCCAAACGGGATGTATGGCCTGAGGGAACAGTTAGGAAAGCTGTCTTTAAGCAGGTCGTGTCCCCATGGGGCACACGGAACAACTACATCGGCTCCGCGGACCGCTTCTTCCCAACCCAAGGTATTACCGTTCCTTTGGGTTATATCCAGCGGACCGCCATCACATTGCGAATAGAAGATGATGGGGCCAGAGACCAAGTTCCTCCGCTGGGTCATCGGGAGCACCATCCACGGGTCCCCGGAGGTCCATACGATCGACGGCTGCACCTCGGAAAGAACACGATTCAGGCTTACGTTCCCATACTTATCGGCTGGATCGATGATCCCCTGGGCGTTACGCTTTGTGGCTAACAACGTCCAAGGGACTTCTTCCTTTACATTAACATGCCACCAAGCCAGCTGAACGATATTGAACTTTCCGGTCTCGTAGATTGGTGACCAAATCATACGAGTCGAACGCCCAAGGCCAGTGTGTTTACACGGACTGTCGCTCGCGAGCAAGATAGTGGGTTTAGACGGGTCAAGCCCAAGATCGTTGCGTCTTACTGCTTCTGCACGTAATACTCTCACTCGGCCTCCAGTTCTCGTTGGATTTCTGTTGCTGTTGCTTTGCTGCGCAGGAGTGCCCTTGTCGAACACCACTTCAAGCTGCACACGTTGGAGAATCCACAGGAACGACAGATACCGCGGTGTCCCCGTGGGTAGAATGATTGCGCTTGTATCCCGCGCGCTACGCTAGACATGATGGAGCGAGGATATTTACACAGCGGAACCGAAGTTTCTGAGAGTTCGCTCCCAACAAGCCTGACGGAGATCCACTTGATTGGGATATTCCGTCTGTGCAGCGTGTCAGTAATATCCGCGGACATACAGTGTTGAAGCACCCCTACGAACATAGGCCCCACGCGCTCTTGGATCGCGCTAGGGAGATCGTTTATGCAAATGCAACGAAGGACACCGTCACGGAGATGTATGGCGTCAATCTGGCCAGCGAAGACATGGTTGCCGACCTGACGTCGCACGGGAACCTGATAGCCGACCATCCTCCCCCGGGCGAAGGCGACGGCGTATTTGGTCACCGCTCCATGCACAGCTCCACGCACATGAGCCGGAAGATCAGTCTCAATCCTGCTCAGCGCAGTGGTTAAAGTCTTGTAGTTAAGCTTTCGATCATGCGCTAACGTAGCCGCGTGGGCAAAACAAGCTCTGAGATAATCTTGGTATCTATCCGTGCCGCCCGGTGGTGAGACCTGATAGTGCCAGAGGAAGGCGTATCGAAGCGGACAGATGATGTAATCAACGAGGGCGTCGACAGTAATTATGGACTTCCGTCGGATCATGCCCCTATCTTAATGTCCGATTCTGTCCAAGTCAAGATCAATCCAAATAAATATTGGTGAATTTTCACCAATTTTATAGGTTGACAATTTGGACAGGTCGGGCTACCATGGGAACATGATTACAACAGAGTTCGTGCGCGGCTTTATGGCAAGGTTTTGCCAAGTCGATCCCAGCATGCGGGAGATTGTCACGACCTCTAACAATGGGCGCCTGCTATCACAGGTAGGCATGGCTTTACGCAGGAACAAAATCCTTTGCACGGTGTCGCAGGTAGGAACCAGATGGCGCCTGCGAATCCGCGGTCTTGACGCTCTTAAACAATGGCGTAGCTTAGTAGGCTTCGTCGATTCTGAACGTGCAACGAAACTGGACGAAATCATAAGAACCCTGGAGCAGGACAAGGATGCAGCAGGATCTAACTGAGCTCATCAACAAGGTTAAACCCTTCTTGAGGCAGTATCTTCAACATACAGGAGTCAAGATCCGCGGCGACGGTCATTTTATCTGCCCATCGCCAGAGCAGCACGACACAGACCCATCTGCACATTTTGTCCCCGGTAGTAACGATACTGTAGCATACTGCTTTGGGTGTAAAACATCAATGGATGTTTTCACCGTGGCCAATTGGCGCGAGGGTCTTCCCCTCCGCGGCCCAGAATTTATTCACAAGACGGTGTACGGCCTAGCAAAACGGTTTGGCATTCCGTTCGACGCGACCAAAATGTCCGAACGTACGTACGAGATATTGAATCTGCGTCAGATTTATAGCGATGCCTATGAAGCTCTGCGCGGGTTCTGGGAAAACAGGAAATTCGTGCAAGAACGGGGCTGGCCAGAACACCTTTGCTACACGATGGGGGTTGCCACAGTAACGAGTTGGGACCAATTTATTCAATACCTTCAGAGCATTCGGAAATATTCCAAGTCGGAGCTCAAACATGCTGGCATCCGTCCCCAGTACTTTAATCCAGAGGCCATTACCTTTACTATCTTCGATGACTATGGCGACCCGGTTGGTTTTGCGGCTCGAGACACACGTTATAGCAAGGAGAGCAAGAGTCCAAAGTACATAAATACCCACGCCAACCTCGTTTACAATAAGAGCAGGATCGTTTACGGTCTGCATCGGGCCAGACAAGAGACGGGTCCTACTGTAGTAGTCGAGGGCTATGCAGATGTAATGACAGCTTACACTTACGGCCTTTACAATACCGTTGCTGTTTGCTCAGCCAAGCCAACGGCCGAGCAAATAGCCGCGTTGGAAGAGGCCGGCAAGCGGGATTTAGTGATTGCCCTCGACTACGACGTGAAACCCGGGCCCGACGGCCGTCCAACTGGCCAGGGACGTACTGAAGACTTCCTCGATGAGTATGTACGGAACAGACGGAGCGTACGCCTACGGGTCCTGGATTGGAAAGCCGTGTCACCGAACGGTAAGCTGGACATGGATGCCTACCTCCAGAGCCTGGGGCGCAAAGGCATGCAGGCCGAAGAGGTACGCCGCGCATGGTACAACGTACCCAAGGTCGAGGGCTTCGATTGGAGAATGTCCCAGATTCCCTCAGAACAGCCTCCGGACGAGGTGGTACAGCAAATGATACCTATCATCGCCGCGGAGCCCGTACACGCGAAGCAGGAGGCCCTCCTGACTCGTCTGGGGGATCGTACCGGTATAAGACGCGCCGCATTAGAACGAGATTTGGATGCGGCCCTGGACTTGAAACATAGGAAGGTTCGGGACCAGGTCCAACACGTCACGAGTAAGATCGCTAAGGACATGCGCCTGGCTACTCCGGAGGAAGCGGAGCAAATCCTCCAGGACGCACATACAAAAGTACGGTCCATCGTCGAAGGCAGCCGGACATCGTTGGACATTGGGACGAGCCTCGAACGAACTGTTGAAATTCTCGACACCTTTGCCAAGACGGCACCACCGGATGGGATGGTCGGCCTTAAAACGAGCTTCCCTGTCTTTGACAAGCATATGAACGGCTTATGCAACGGTCTATGGATCTTTGGTGGCTTTGCAAGCGCCGGAAAGACAAGCACTTGCGCACAATTGAGTTGGAATGCGCTTATGCTTAACCAAGATGCCATCGTTCTGGTAATGACCCTGGATGACTCTCTTGAGGAATTCCTCGCCAAATATATGGCGATGATAACCGGCTTCCCCATCCGTAAGGTGGTAAGTCCGGGTGAAGATATTCTCAGTAACCCAAAAGCCAAGGCTATTTACGACGCCGCCCGGGAACAGATAACGACCATGATCTCTCGAGGCCGACTTGAGGTCCGGGATGCAGGCATGGGGACCACCACCAATCATCTGGAGCGATGGGTGGACCAAGTAAGAAAACGAAACCCAGACAAACGGATAGCTGTATGGCTGGATAATTTCCATTGCCTTACGGATAGGGATGTATCCAAGAACGAGGAAGTCCGACTGAAACGTATGTGTAAGCGGATAAAGACGTTAGCAGATACGCACAGATGCTTTATCGGCATGACGGTTGAACTGGGGAAGAACGAGGAACGACAACGGCCAACACTCAAAGGGCTCAAAGGTACTGGGAGCTTCGAGTATGACGCCAAGGGCGTGATCTTGGTCCACAACCCACTGCAGACTAACAGAGAGAGTCCAGAGTTCTGGACGGACAAAAACATCAGCGACCCACATAAAGCCAAGAAGCCATACCTGTTTTGGTATGTGGATAAGAACAAGAACCTGTATGGCGTGTGGCTTGGTCGTGCTAGGATAATGTTCGACCCAGAATGCTGCCGTATGCAGGAGGTTTCTGATGACCAGGACATGTACTACAGACAAGAAAGAAGACAAAACACAGGCCAAGAAAGGAAGTGGGATTGAATGTGGTTGCCTGAAAATTATTTCGACCTGCCACTGTTAAACCCGGAAATACAGAGCATGCGGCGTATCGATTATATCTACGCCTCTAACCTCGGGTTTTTGACAGAGGATGGGGTGAAAGGCGGGTGTAGGCGCTGCGAGTTTTACCGCATGCGCAACACTGAGAAGCAACCACGAAGTGTTGAAAGCCTTCGTGTAGGTCGTTATGGGGAAGCCGTGGCTGAGGTTGAGGTAGACCTCGCAAAGAAGGCCCGTATTTACGTGGACGACGAAGTCAGCGTCATAGACCACAAGCACAGGATATCCGGTCGTGTGGACCTGATCATCATCGACCCCGCAGCAAGCTCTGATCCGTACATCGGGATAGAGCATAAGTCCATATGGGGTTATCACTCCATCAAGGGCACGATCGTGCCCGATGCTAGGGGTCGGTTCATGCCAAAGATAAAGCATATCGCCCAAACTGCTTGCTACGCCAATATCCTCAGCGGTATCAAACGTTGGTGGATTCGCTATTTATGTAGGGACGTGGCTAAGACCCGAAAGCACGAACTCGTGATATTAGACAACGGGCGTATAAGCGTCAGTGGCGTTGATACAGGTTTAAGTATCCAGCAGATCCACGCTTGGGCGGACTCGGTAATCGCCCACGTGCGGACGAATACTCCACCTCCCAGGGATTTCACGCCCCTTTATAATAAGCAACAGCTCAAGGCCGCTGCTAACCGCGGAGAGTTTGGGAAGACGGACGCCAATCGGATAAGCCGAAACAACAAAGTATATAAGGGCGACTTCCAATGCAAGTATTGCGATTATTCACATACTTGTTGGGCCGGAGAAACCCTGCCCTATGACATGAACATTCAGCAAGCTTTAGAAAAACTGAGGAAATAAAATGGCCGAAGAGTGGAAACAATGGTGTCCAGAGAAACGATGCTTCGTCTCGGAAGGCGAATGCGTACGCTGCAATCAATACTACGTCACCATGGGGATAAAACCCTTTATCGTGTGCGTAAACGGGCACGTATTCACCTCAAGGGAGGCCCATTGCATCGGAAACCAAGTCCACTGCCCGGTTTGCAGGGTTCCGGTAGTATTACAGAAGAAGACCCCAGGTGGGGTATGCTGTGATCATATCGACTGCAAACGTACCTGCGGCTTACATGATAAGCCAGATAAATGCATCCTCGGCCGAGACCCAGAGGACGCCAAGCGTGAGTACATGCAACACGTCCCCATCGCTAACCCAGAGACTGGGCTGTCGACCTATGCGAAGGTCGACGGCTACCAGTTCACAAAGATGAAGATCGAGAACGAAGAGGCGTTAGCCACTAGCACCGCTCAGTTTCAGCAGATGGGAAAGGAGATCTCTCAGGCCCTAACGCGCCTTAAGATTCTCCACAAAGGCAATGCCGACCGTGTATGTGCTGATGTCGAGCGGGTCTATAACCAAGTTCTCCGCCAAAGGTATCCACGTGCTGATGTACACGTCGTCTTCGGCATGAAGGAGGGCAAACAAAACATCGACATTAAGGCGGGGAACACATTTACAGCGTGGTTGTTAAATGAGCTCACTGGCTTTGTTTCTTTTTAGCGTCCTGACCCTGTTCTGGGTCGGTACCACGATTGGTATTCTGCGTTGCGCTAGGCGGATAATCCGTGCCGAGACCGCCATCCGAAAGCTATTCCATGCGTGGGAACGGACGTTATTCTCCTGTGCCAGCTGCGGACGCGTGATGTTTACGACCGATGCCGCCGGCGTCGAGCTAACCGCTCGAAGCGGCTTTGAGCCTGAGTACAGGCGCTATTGTCCAGCATGTCAGGCCCAACGCATTCAAGCCAGGAAGAAAGAAGACGATGCCTAGCTACGACTTATATTGCAAGACCTGCGACCATCTGTTCGAAAACGCTGTCATGCCCTACGAAGAGATGAAGGAGGCCATGTGCCCGATCTGCCAAAAGCCGTTGCTTGCACGTCCAGGTCGTTTCAAATTTGACGTCAAGGGTAGCGCACGCGCTAGGCGTCAGGAACTTGAGGCCAGATTTAGGCGCCGGGAGAAGAGGATCGATAAAGAGTTTACCCCGGCGCAGAAAGACCGGTTCGAAAGCTTCTGCGATCGGTATGGATGCCGCAAACGCTTTTAAGGACTAGACATGCACCAAAAGGACCAAGAAGTAGTAATCCATCCAGAACAAAAGGGTGTATTCTGTCCCGGTTGCGGAGCAGAGGGTAAGAATACTGCCTCTGTGCTGAATAAACAGGCAGAGAGCCTACGTTTGCCCTCTAAATGCCGGCGTTGTGGGTGTACGTTTACCTTGGTCATGGTAAAGGATGATAAACGTGACGCCACCCTCAAGGATCTAGCGGCGTCCGTACAGGAAGCCATTAGACAGTGCGGGACTGATATCGATGCGCTCGCCATTACGATCCAAACGTTGGTCAGCGCTACACCAGGTATATATGAGTTACAGGACCCGCCGCGTATAGAGGTGCAGAAGGACAAGACCGGCAGGGTGTTCTTAATACCCAAGAATAATAGCGCGTTGCGCATGTTCGACTGGATTCAACAAGAAGAACAGGATATCCCGTTGGCCGCCGACGCGGATTTAAACGACCCTATCCAGGGAGTGTAGGAAGGAGGTGACGTATCCCCACCTACGAGTACAAATGTGATGACTGCGACGTTGTCCAAGACCATATCCACACCTTCGCCGAGGTAGATGACGCGGTGCATAAATGCCCGGAGTGCGAAAAGCCTATGAGACGCGTCATCTCCGGAGGCTTGGCTACGATCTTTCGTGGGGAATGGCCTGGGAAGACGATCAAACGTGATACAGAAGACCGAAAGATCCAGAAAGCACGGCGGCAAGCCGGACGCTTGAAGGAATCCGGAGCAGTGCCATGGCAGGAACAGATCAAACTGGAGCATGCGGACGGGATGCACAGCCGCCTGGAGACAGAGATGCGGAAGAAAGAAGCCAAGAAGGCGGAGAGCGGCCAGCTGGACAAACAAATGGACGCGAGTATAAAAGAAGAATAGCCACTTGTCCATGTGGAGCAGTTTTGTTCACGGACGAATTGCTACCTACCATGCGATGCCCACATTGCGGGCGCCGTGAGGAAACCTGGATCTACTGGACTAGGGATGGAGCAGCACTGGATGATTCCACTCAACAGTAAACTTGGCTTTGCCACGTTCGTCCACAACGAAATACAAGCCCTTCCCGGCTTGTTGGAGGATGTCCTGCCGTTTGTGGATGAAATAACTGTAGTGGATACCGGGAGTTCCGACGGAACCTGGGAATATCTACGTGCCATGGAACTCAAGCACTTCGACATGGTACCGAAGCTTCGTCCATACCGACTTCGTATCCCGTTTGACCCGGATCATTTTGATTTTGGGTACGTCCGTTCCGTGGCCGCTCATCTCAATCATTGCGGATATGTGTTCATGCTGGATGCAGATGAGCGTATGGAGAGGGAACATCTGGAGAAGCTCGTCTCGTGGCATAAGCTGGCTTTGGATAACAAGTGGCCGGCCATGGCCTTCCCGAGGAGGAATTGGTACGATAGCCCAGAAACTCGTCAGCTGGAGAATGAAGAGCCATGGCCAGATTGGCAGTTGCGGCTTATACGAAACGACGGGACTATCTATTGGCGTCGACCAGTACACGAGGTAGCGCTATGGGGACCACTTGGGTATTGGTCTAGACCGATGGGTTGTCATTCTGTTGTAATTCATCACCATCATGATTGGTTCAAGAGCCTGGCTACTGAACCAAGAACCGAAGATCTGAATACTGCATACAGACTGCTTGCGAAGTCTGATCCGGAATGGGCTGATAGTTACACAGAGGACATGCTACCCGCGGATGAGCAACGACGTCAGCTAGTATATAAACTGTACAGGGAGCTTTTAAATCGGAACCCAACACCTTCGGAAGCACAAATGTGGGCAGGCTCTACACTTTCAGGGGAGGATATCCGAAAGGAGATCTCGTCCTCAGAAGAATATGAGGATACGCATGTACTTGACTAAGAATGATTTGCTGCAAAGCTCAATCTTCGAGTCGTATGCTGATGCCAAACGTTATGTAGAAGCAGCGTACGGCCGCTTTTGCAGAACCATATGGCTTGCAGCCCAGGAGCAACCAACACGTATCTTTGAGTTTGGCGCCAACCCATATTTTCTGACCCGCATGCTTGCGCACGCCTTTCCGAACGCGGTGATACGTACAGCCAATTGGTTCGGTTTTGATCTTGGCCAGGATAATATAGTTGTACAACGAACCCAAAGGTTTACATTCACTAGTTTGCATTTCAACATAGAACATACCGAGCATCCAGCTTGGGATCAGACCGGAAACAATTACGACTTGGTCCTATTCTGCGAAATCCTAGAACACATGCTGGTGGATCCCACCCCAGTAATACAAAAGATTAACGGTATGATGAGACCCGGTGGCAGGCTTATACTCACGACTCCCAACGTATTTTGGACCCATTACTTGTTAGAATGGGAGAAGAAGAAGAATATTTACCCATGGTACTCGGAACACGGTGCTTATGGAAGACATAACAGGTTATGGGCAACCTACGAGATAGAAGACAAAGCAGAGGAATGGGGTTTCCAGCTGGAAACCATCTTCACCGAGTCCGTAGTCGATGCAAGCGTAGTAAAAACGAAACCATCTTCAACCGACAAGAATGCTGAAGGGATCTTTGCGGTGCTGCGCAAACCAAAGTAGGAGAAATGTAGGATGGAGCGCGATGTAGTTGCCGTCGTTGGCGGCCTTGGATACTGGGGAACAAACCTTGTCCGTTGTTTTCGCCAGATGCCAGATGTCGATGTTAAGGTTATCGACATAAAGCCAGGGGCGGATTACAAGCAGCTAGAGTCCTTGGTTAAGGCGCCAGCCGGCGTTGTTATAGCTACGCAACCAAATACACATTGCACTCTGACCCGTATAGCCGCGGATCTGTTTCCAGAGACAAAGATCCTAATTGAAAAGCCGATGGTGCTCACGCAGAACGAGATAGAGGCTCTGGAGCCGTACGCCAATCGAATAATGGTCGACCATACATTCCTGTTCGTCCCAGAATTTGAATATATGCGGAGCCTAATGACCCCGCTGGGTATTGGAAAGCCTCTGTATGCTTACAGTGACCGACTTAATTTAGGTAAGTTCCAAGACTGTGGGGTCTTATGGGATCTTGCTCCACATGACATCGCATTATTTCAGTGGTTGTTCAACGCTCCGGCAAGGGTTGAGAACTCGAAGACCTTCAACGTACGATATAGCACGTGTGACGCGGCTCGCGTGGACCTTCGTTATGGAGCCATCTCAGCACATCTGCACGTATCTTGGATCCATCCAACGAAGGTTCGACAAACAACAGTGGTATGTGAAAGCGGAATGGTAACCTATGATATGATGAGCCGAGAGAAAATTAAAATCTATTATCCAGGTTCCGACGTCTCAAGCAGAAAACACACAGCCTCTTATGGCGAGTACCTTATGCGCTATCGATCTGGAAATATCGTGAGCCCGGCAGTAGCTCAACACGAACCGTTGAGAGCAATGTGCAACGAGTTCGTAGATTTCATGCACGATGGTGAAACACGATCAGGATTCAATCTTGGACGATCCGTTGTCCAATCAGTGCTCGCAGCCGACAAGTAGGGGGCCAATATGCACACGATGATACATCACGTTGTAGGTCTCGGTGAAGTCGGGGGTGCAATTCTGTGTAACCTCAAGGACGCTGGATACACCGTAGACGGCTCGGATATCTCCGACTACGCGGGCCCTAAGGTGATGTCAGGATATAGACACTGTACATCTCCTATATGCATGCATGTGTGTATCCCATTCTCGCACCAGGACTTTGGGGATTGGGTGGGAGCCTGGGCCCAAACAATTGGGGAGAGGTTATCTCTCGTAGTTATTCATGCTACAGTACCACCAGGAACGACGCAAACACTATCCAAGCATATAGAGGCTAGGGGACTGCCCCGCGGGATACCGGTTGTTCATAGCCCAGTGAACGGAAAGCACAAGAGCACCGGCAGCATGGAAGTCTATATTAAGTCCCTGCCAAAGTTCTTTGGCGGTCACCAAAAAGATAAAGGCCTCGTGGAGAGGGAATTCCGCGAGGTTTGGGATGTCTGTTGGCTGGGCGACGCCCGGATAACAGAGACTATGAAGCTTTTGGCCACCACTTACTACGGCCTGCTTATTAACTGGACCCAGTTTGTCCATAAGATCTGCAAGGCCCTAGACATACCATACGAAAAGGCCATGTCGGTGTTTACCATGATCGACTCCGAAGACTGGAGAATAGATAACAAGTATCCAGGAAAATGGGGCGGTCACTGCATTGAACCTAATTTTGAGCTCCTGTACAGTATCTTCCCGCATTCCTTGCTGGAAGCCATGGCCGAGCTAAACGAGGAGTTTAGAGCGTAATGCACAGATTCTTCATCTCTGGCATCGTCCACAACGAAGAGAAAACCATTCCATGGTTTTTAGAGCACGCGGCTGTACTCAAAGATCACGGTTTAGCCGGCATTGTATGGGTGGAAAACGGGAGCACAGATAACACCACCCAGATTATTGAGGCTTATCAAAAGAAGTATGTTGTGCCGATTCATTTGTATCATGAGCCCTTTGTAGACTTTGGAACCACACGAACTAGTGCGTTACGCAAAGTCCCAGTGGATATACCGTGGGTTTTTATCCTCGATCCAGACGAACGAGTTGTGCCTAAGGAATGCGCTCCTATACAAAAGATGCTCGCCGACCCAACGGAGCTATGGTACGTCCCACGCAAAAAATGGGCAGACCTATGCATGAGCAAACAACTGGAGAAAAACCTCTATCCGGATTGGCAATGCCGTTTTGTTCGCAATAGGCCACACATCAGGTATCAGGGTCGGGTTCATGAAATGTTGATCGCTAGGTCTAGCAAGATGCACACCGATAGAGTGTTCCATGTGCACCATCTAGAACCACATTTTAGAACAGCTCAGGATCTGAATGCTAAGTATAGTATGTACGCCGTACTTCAGCGCGGTGGGTCCTCATCGGAAGCGGTAGTACGGTCTAACACACGTGTTGAGTCTTTTGATCCAGACAGAAACGAGACAACGTTTCTCTGGGAAGACCAGCTTAAGTCCTACACAGTTGCCGGTCTTACAACAAACGGTTATCCTAACTACAAGTGGGAACACGATTTTGTTATAAGACGTACACCCCCGCCGCGCAGGATTATTCTTGATGCTGGGGGCGGAGTCGGAGTCTTACAAGTGCTCCTCAGTAAAATGGGTCACCAGGTTCTGAACGTGGATCGACATCCACGTATAGGACACAATGTGAACGCCATCAATGCAAAGTTCGGTATAGGGATCCAACCGTATAATACCCCACTAAACTCCATACCACTACCAGATTGTTCTGTTGATGCTGTTGTCTCCGTGAGCTCCCTCGAGCACAACATGCCTAATGTATTTTTGCAGTGTATGACGGAGCTCACACGTGTCCTCCGTCCCGGAGGAAACATGTTGCTTACAATTCCAGTGGCCACCGAGGACGTGGAGACTTGGGATCCAAGAGTCCATGCATTGTGGAGGTGGTCACCACAAACTCTGCACCGAGCAATCTCCAGCATCCAGGGATTGGAGCCCATTCCTGGGCTCCATACAGCTCCTGCACAAGCGGAGAAAGCGGCCAGAACTTACTGTGCAAGTCGTATGATTTATCCGGTTGGGATCTGGCTACAGAAGAAAAAGTAGGAGGTTTGAACGTGGCCTTTCCGGGTATTGTACAGTTCGAAACCATAAATGTGTGCAATCATCACTGTCCAATGTGCCCGAGCGTATACGATCCAACGCCAAGTCAGCGCATGACGGACAAGCTGATCGACAAAATAATCCAGGAGATACAAAACCGCAAGTTCCATGCAGTGCTGCCTTTTTGGCTTGGGGAGCCTCTGCTTGACGGCCGCATCTTCAATATAATTACGCGTTTAAGCACAGCTTGCGACGCAAAGGTTATCCTCTATTCTAACGCAGCGCTTCTTACACAAGCCAAGGCGCAGCTTCTAGTGAACAGTGGCGTCACCGACGTTGTATTCAGCATCCACGGTCATTACAGGGACACGTATGTACATGTGCATGGTGCCGATGACCGCGATATCGTGTACTCGAATGTTGAGTACTTCTTGAGTATTGTTCCGCCCAACATTTCTCGGGCAGTTAATCTTAACAAGTCCTCCGCAGTTTCGGATAAGGAAGCGGCAGAGTTCCGTGCGTATTGGACCCCGAAGGGCGCACAGGTACAGATCACAGCCATGAACAATATCGGCGGCCAGGTAGTGCTTCCGTATGAACGTTATAGCGTGGTACGTCCAGAACCCTTTTGCCGCCGATTATTGAGCAGCCTCATAATAAAAGTGGATGGTACCGTTTGTCTGTGCTGTAATGACTTCAAGCCAGTGTTTAATCTTGGAAATGTGAACAATCAAACCATCGAGGAGATCTGGAACGGTGCTGCACGAGCCAAGGCCGTTGCAGAGCACCAAAAGAATTCTATTTGCAGCAAGTGCAACATTTGGTAAGAGCATGAACAAGCCATCAACCAAACATAGAAAAGAGACCCTCAACGCGTACGCGAATTCCGACTGGGCGTTGTCCCACAAGGACCATATTGGCGGTTGTCACATCGAAGTGGCAATCCGACTGATCAAACGCGCTGCGGATTCGGCCCTAATCAATAACGTAGTTGAGCTAGGAGCTATGTATGGAGCCTTAATCAGGAATTATATTCGGCCGATGTTCCCCAAAGCTAAAGTCATAGGCGTGGATCTAATGGAACTAGCCATAGACTACGCTCAAGAGCGCGGCGGAGCACACTACATAACAGCTGATTTGAACTATGAGCTACCGATTCAGTCGGGTTGGGCAGATCTTCTGGTGTCTACGGAGACTCTAGAGCATCTTCATGATCTAGACACTTGCCTCGGTGAGGTCCAACGCATTCTACGTCCGGGAGGTTGGTTCGTGAGTACCACCCCGATCGGCCATAATCACGATGGCGGGGACCACCACGTGTTTCTATCCGCCGATGAGTGGGCAGAAAAGATAGACGAGTTCTTGAGCGTGCAGCACTTCGAACGTATGAATGAGGCTTTTGTTCCGGGCGAACCTACGGAAGTAGCTATCCTGGCCTGCCGGAGAGGAACATGAGAATAGCTCTTTCGCTGTTTGGGTTCAACCGACCGCATTATCTCAAGGAGGTACTCGTAGCCCTTGAGGGGAACGCCAGTAAGGACGGTATAGACTTCTATTACTTCCAGGACGGTGCAGTAAACCGCTACAGCCGGATGCAATGGGCAAAACAGGATGAAATAGTTGCGTCCGCCAATTGTGCTAGGGCTTCATCACTCAACTTTCAGGTAGTTGTTAGCCCGCATAATCGTGGGATTGCAGTTCAACAAGTGGAATGCACAAAAGCACTGTTCAAGGATCTTAAGTACGATGCGGTTATAGCCCTTACAGATGATTTTAAGCCTTCCAAGTACTTTCTGCACACCCGCAAAATACTGATCAATCAGTTTGCAGACGACCCGAAGGTTTTTTCCGTCCACCACTGTTATATAAACCACATGTCCAGAGCACGTAAGCGCGTGGCTCTCAGAAAGTACATATTCTGCAGAAATATGCCATCCCCGGGCGGTTGGGTATTGTTCAGGGACAAATGGTTGGACCTGTTACCTTTGTACGCTCCTTACTATAATATGATATCCACTTTGGATTACCGTGGGCGCCCACACAGGGACATTCAAGATCTTCTTGGGGGAAAGATAACGAGCCAAGATGCTGGTTACGAATGGGCATTTTATAAGACAGACATGTACAACGTATGGCCTGTTGTGAATAGATGCAAGGATATCGGGCATCTAGGCACAAATAAACGGCCACAACGTGATGGCCCATACGCAGAACTTACGAAGTTGGACGAATTCGAAGAGGATCTCAGTTGCAACCAATTTGAGCATGCTCCAGCCTACACCAAAGGGCTCTGGATGCTTAAGGACAGAAGATAAAGACGATCAAAATGAGTACTATAGGGATCATCCTCGCTGCTGGAAAGGGTACGCGTCTTGGTTATAATATCCCCAAAGCGCTCCTTCCTGTCTGTGGAGTAAGCATACTTGAAACACAGGTAAACATGTTACATAGCCTATGCGACACGATTGTTGTTGTATGCGGATTCAAACATTCGCTAGTTACTGCGCATGCACAAAATCTTGGGAGGCGTTACGACGTCGATCTACACACAGTTGTCAATAAACATTATAGTCTTGGGGTAATGATCTCCGCACACAGCTCCCTTTGCTTTGTCAACGACGAGGACACTGTATTAAGGATGGACGGAGATTTGTACGTTCTTAATCCAGAGCAAGTCAAGTCCTCTATGATGTCCAGGAACCCAGTATACTCGCCGCTACTAGGTTGGTCTTATTCGCGCCCTTGGCAAGAGGCAGTTCATGTTTGTGGCCCGGACGAGGTTAAAATCGATCGGCGATCAAACAGGATTCTTATGGGTCCTATTGCGGGGCAGGAGAAGCCGTCCTGGTCTTGCATAGACAGATATCATGGACAACATTTCAAAGCGCTTGTACAAGATTCAGTTCTTAGATCATCAACAGAACCTATGTACAGAGCCATAAACCTCGCTGTAGAGGCCCGAAGGATCCCACCGTGGACACTTGTTCCGACTGGCGGTTTGCATGAGATCGATGTCCAACGGGACATACAATATTTGGAAAGACACATAGGATGCAACGAGCGTTACTAATACGGCCAAAACGCTACCCATCCGATGGGCGAATGGTAATGCCTATAGGCCTGTTATCCATAGCTGCTCATGCCAGACAACATGGTATCCATGTCGATATCCTGGACTGCGAAGCCGATGATTGGCGCCGCTTTGATTTCCACGGATACGATGTTTATGGGTTATCTGTGTGTATGCGTCAGCAGGAAGCAGGTGCCCGCAGCATTCATACACGAATAAGCGACAAAGCCTCAGACACGGCCCAAATAGTAGTTGGCGGAACACACGCCACATTTAGTGATATGGGGATGTCGGTTATAAAAGGAGAAGGCGAACAACCATTCCTGCGTTTATGCGGAGTGGACAACACCTTCGATATAGAAACCTCATCTCTACCAGCATATGATCTCCTGGACATCGAACGTTACTTTGCTTTCGGGAAAGGGGAGAACCCATTTACCACTAGCGAGCGCGTCATTCAATACGAAACGTCAAGGGGATGTCCGTTCGCGTGTAAATTCTGCGTATCCAAGAAGTTCTGGGGTAACTGGAGGGGAAAGTCCCCGGATAAGATTCTTTCCGAACTTGCGTCCTTGAAGGCCGATTACAATATTGATGAAGTTAACATAATAGATCCGAACCTGTTGGCTAGTCCCAAGCGGGCGCTCCAGATATTCAAGGCATGGTCGTCTGTGCTCCCAGATGTCTCATGGTCGAACCCAGGAGGAATATGGGTCGGAGGCCTTAGCGAAGACCTGTTATTCTATATGCGTAGATCAGGTTGTACACAACTCACCTTCCCTATTGAAACCACGAATCCAGAGCTGGCTGAAAAATATGGTTTGGACAGGAAAGTTAACCTTAAGCACGCTGAACGCATGGCCTGCTGTTGTAGGAAGCTGGGAATCGCTATCCACGGGTTTTTCATAGCGGGGATGAAAGGACAAACGATAAAGGACACCAAGCGTGACCTATCTTACGCCCGCAAGCTTGGGTTCGAGTCTGTGTCTTTGAATCTACTTGTGGCGTTCCCAGGAAGCGAGATTGAATCGGATAACCTTGATTACAAGCGTTCTACAAATAGGAAGCTCCAGACAACAATTCAGGACATGCAGCGTACATATAATAGCAAATTAAAGTGGCGGCATCCAATTCGCTACCTGAGGAAGTATGGATTATTAGGGGCCAAGTAGTATGAACATAGGCATAGACCTCCACGACACATTATCTTATATGCCGGGGTTCTTCTTGCCTATAATACGTTCATGGGATGGAAAGGTATTCATTGTTACAGGAACCCCTCCATCACGCTGGAAAGAGACCGTGGATAAGCTCCAGCGTATCGGTCTATCTGAAACAGAATACACGGGCGTACTTATGGGTTTTGAGTACGATAAAACAAGCATGAACATAGATCATTTCCGCAGGATGCGGAAGCACAAGCTTCACTTGTTACAGGCAAACTCTGTACGCGTGTATATCGATGACAACCCATTTTACGCTGACTACATTAGAAACCATGATATTAAGGTCTTACAGCCGATTTTATCGAGCAATTATGTAAGTACGTTCGGCAAGCAAGACCCATTCTTCAGCTGCCATTTACAGCTAAAACAGTTCGACTTCCTTGAGGAGTTGGAGGATGACGAAGTAACCAAATGAAGATCCTGTTTATACCATGCGCTCCTTCCTACGATGCTGAGAAGCATGTTGTGTCCCACCTATGGGAACACGGCCACACTGTAGTCGTGGAGCCCAGAGGCTTTATAAGCCGCGCGTTTTCTTGGAAACGCATGAAAGACCCAAAGCTCGTGGATATGCACAGACATGCCGAATACGATTTTGTATTGATGAGTGTTCATCCAAAACCTGTGCTTCCACTCGTCGACATTGTCGCCCCAAAGTACGGGACTGTGTACTACGATCACGACCTCCTTCAAGCTGACTCAATCCCGACAACCATGGGCGGCAAACCGGTTATAGCCGTAACTTTCCATAGACGGCGAGAAACTCTTATGAAGGGCCATACATGTATACCAGCTAAATGGTTCAAGCTTTCTATGCCGATCATCGACAGGAAACTTGCGTGTCTACTGGATGTAGACTCGACCCGGGACGCAGTTATGCCCTATACCGAGTTGGGCCGTTATCCACCGATACCAAAGGCTTTCCGTAGAGTGTATACAAAACGATTCTGGCCAAGGATGAGTCCCTTCCAAGAGTATAACCTTAGGAAGGAGGATCCGCAGCCGGGGTTGTATACGCTCCCGCCGCAGTTTGATGGTCCAGCGGGAGGACCGATATGCGCACGTTTCTTTCGATACTTTCTGGCTACACGCAGCAGCCTTTTACTTGA
>Ga0180438_10004794_pt1 | contig 19244 bp, 24 predicted proteins | sample SS_ome_12_FD_132455 | JGI IMG/M metagenome (GOLD analysis project Ga0180438, IMG submission 132455) | Hypersaline lake sediment archaeal communities from the Salton Sea, California, USA - SS_3_D_2 metaG | ecosystem: Environmental > Aquatic > Non-marine Saline and Alkaline > Hypersaline >...
CAGGCCGAAATAATCTATATTTGCGGAGCAGGAACAGCGGGGAAAGTAAAAGAGGAAAAGATCAAATTGTTTGACAATGTTTTCGGCACAACAAGTTGGACCGAGGTTTGCGGATTTGAAACTGATCAACTTGAACGATCGCTTGACATACTATTTCACACTAGAAAGGCGAAGGATGCCCAGGAACAAAAAGAGGTAACATGATATGGGGAATGAGAAGGGACAAGGAGAATTCATGCCAGAGCTTATGCACTATAGATGCAGCACGGCAATGAAACGTAAAATAAACGAATATTGTGAACGCAATGACATCACTGTTGCCCAGTTCGGCAGATGGTCCGACAGGTATTTTATCGACAAATTTCCAAAAACACCGCCCGTTATCACGGAGGAAGATGCAGATGGAACAAGCTAAACCTGAATTGAACAGGCAATATAAGTTTGTGATTTTGCCACATATTTGCATAAGCGGATACTGGTCTCAAAGAATCAAGGACAATATCAACGAGGAAATGGATTGGTTGCGCAATGACATAATTCAAGCAATTAAAGGGGCTGTCGGCGCAATAAACGCTGGAGTGGCAAACGACACCATGACAATCACAAATGTTGTTGTTGATGCGTCGGCAAGCTTCCAGGGGCCTGGCGATGATGCTTCAAAAACTAAATGACATAAATCCAGTTACCCTAGATCCAAAGCTTGATGCTGAAAGACTAGGGAAACAGATTGATCGCGTGCGAGATTACATGCTTGATGGAAGATGGCACACCCTTGAAGAGATTAGTTTGCACACTGGAGCGCCACCCGCTTCAGCATCGGCAAGGTTGAGGGATCTAAGAAAGCCAAAATTTGGGTGCTACTTCGTTGAAAGAAGGCGTGCCGGACATCCAAAAGCAGGCATTTGGGAATATAGAATAGGAAATAGGGGCGAACAACTTGTGTTTTTGTCATAAAAATGGCGGCCGCAGCGAAAACCTTAACAACGCTGGTATGGGTGGATCAACAGCAAGCTGCGTGGATGGAGTTTGAAGGGTGCGATGCTCTAGCAATGCGTACTGGCCAATCATTGCCAAAAAACCGCACCTGCCGCCTATTTTGGATTTTAGCGCTTACGATGTTCATGTTCGGATGAAAAAGAAAGGGGAACACAATGGAACTAGAATTGAAAGAGGAAATTTGCCGCAACATCTTGATGAAACATGCGAAAAAGGCAATGGGGCTTGGAGCAAAAGACAAGGTGGGCATGATTTGGGTTATGCAGGGAGAAACGATCGAAAAGGCAAAAATACACCTAATTGAAAACGATGAAGATCCGAGACAAATGAAGATAGGCGAAGATGAATAAACAGAAAATGGGAAAGATTCTTCAGTTTCCAAGGATAGAAACTAAAGAGCTTACCCTTGATCAGATCATGAAAGAGCTTGATATGGTTGTTGTAAAAACAAAAGAGTTGTTTGAGGCGTCGGAGCAGACAAAAGCTGAAGCTGAACGCTTGTTACATACAGCAAAAGCCATTTCAGCGTTTTCAATAACTGGCTGGGCAATTCTAATCATTTTGATGGTGCTTTGAGATGAAAATCAAAGTTCATACTGATTGGAAAATTCACGGGGAAACAGTGCGATCTGCTCTCGGGTCGAATTTGGTTGAATCATTTGACAACGCAGATGCCGCCATTTTCTTCCCTGCAACACCACAACACAAAGAAACAGTTGAATGGTGCAAGCAAAGGGGAATCATAACAGCGGTATATTGGATGGGTCAGGAAGCAAAAAAGGCTGTAATTAACAAAATATGGCGCGACAAATTGCCAAAGTATGATTTGCAATTTTGCGTTCATGAGCGCCTGAAATTGGAGCTTGATACAGTGGACCTTTTCGCTTCTACAATCTATTTTTTCCCGAAGCAGATCCCATCTTATGCAAACGCACCTATGATGCCGATGGTAGCCGCCTATCTTCCTAATTTGCCAAATTACATGCCGGAAACTGTTACGTTGATTGCTGACAAAGTTCCTGACATTAAATTTTTAATCTATGGGAACAAGGAACCATACAAAAACTTGCCAGGAAATTGTGAACAGCATGGTTGGGTGACTCCCGAAAAAGCAAGCGAAATTCTGAAAATGTCAACTTGTGTTTTGAGGGTAACAGCGCATGACGGATTCCCTCAAAATGTCATTGAAATGAAAATGAGGGACCGACACGCGGTCACAAATTATTTTTATCAGGGCTGTTTGCATGGAAAAACGATCGAAGATTTTGTTCAAATTCTGAAAGACAAAAAAACACACCTGCCCGACGTTTCATTTTGGCCGATGTGGTACAGGGCGCACTGTTCTCCTGAAACATTCAGAAAACGGGTTGTTGCGAAATTCACAGGGAAAATGGGCAAATAAAATGGAAAAATTGACGGTTTGTCACGTTAGGTCGCATAGGGGGCCAAGGGAAACAAAGCTTGCATACTGCCAGAAAAAAAACGGCAAGGTTACACCTCTTTGGATAGGTCTTGCCGGGAATGAATACCAAACAACAATGCCTTTTGAGCGTGCCATTGAACCGCCCCCAGGGCAAAAGGGGCTGTTTCTAAAAAAAGCCGTGGAAATAATTAACAAAAGCGTTGATGTGTATCATGTTCACAATGAGCCGGATTGGCTAATTACCGCAATGAAGGAATTGACATCGAAACCAGTGGTTTGGGATGTTCACGACCTAAACAGCTTGCGAACAGGAATCACAAGAGAAGATGAAAGGCTTGCTTTTGAACTTGCCGACGGGATTTTGACAGTCAACCAAGAATTGGCCGCCATCATAAGAAGCAAAACCGAAAGAGATATTCCAATCGGCCAATATCCAAGCTATTGCCCAATGGATTGGATGCCGCCACCAATACAAGAGCCAAACGGGCCGGACATCATTATCGCAACAGGATTAAACCCGCTTGCTGGCCATTACAGAAATTGGTTTAGCTGTTTCGATGAGATCCTAGACAGCGGGTTTACATTAGTGTGTTATTCGGGCGCAATTAAAGATTATCATAACCTTTTTCGATATAGGTATGAAATAAAAGAGCCGATCGACATAATAGAGCTTTTGGGAGCATATTCTAATGCTCATTATGGTTTGGCGGGGGCTCCAAATCATAACCCGTTAATGTCGCTCGCGACACCTAACAAGCCTTTCGAATACATAGCCGCTGGAATCCCAGTAATTGTTTTTGGTAGGCACCACAAAATGTTGGAAACTTTCGAGCGGTTAGAGATCGGCATAGGCATAGATTACATGAGCGAATTACCCGATGCCATCGAACACGCAAAACGCACCAAAATGCGCGAAAGCGTGATCCAAAACAGAACCTTGTTCACCATGGATAGGCACGAACCGCTTGTTTTCGATTTTTATGGCGATGTGCTCGATAGGGAAAAAACATAAATGGTTCTTGCGTTTGACTCCATTTTTCGCAAGGACCACGCGCCGCGAATGGGTTGCCAACGTGGTGCAATGGGGCGGTCGGGGGCGCGGGCGCGGTCGGGATCGGGTTAAACCAAACAGCCGAATCCTTTAATAAGAGAAGGCGTTATTAAAGACGATGAACCCAACAGCCAAAGTTGAGATCGTTGTTACAGTGACAAAGAGATGCACAAACCAATTTATAGGGACCATACAAGACAATGGCAGGTCTTTCCGAGATGTTGGAACATGCAGGTCCGACGCTGTTCAACGCGCAATAAAGAAATGGGCATCAACTATAGACGCATCAGAAGAATGGGCAAAACGATGGGTTAACAGCCAGCTAACTGTGAAAGTTGGAACTACATGAAAGAAGCTATTCGCAGATATGTTAATATCATGGACGATCGTATTGCCCACGGCAGATACAACAAGATCGTGCGAAAACACTATGGGGTGCAGAGCAGACAGATCGCGGCCCTTATGGACATACTAATTGATCTGAAAGTATTGCCGAAAGATCCACCGGAAAGCTTGTTGAATGACAAAAGCGATTGCAAAGAAGGTTAGGACTAGCGGGAAAGGGCTTGTCGGCAGACCGACAAAGTTCACGTTTGACAGGATCAGGCGTTACTTAGAAGCGTGCAGAGCTGGTTATTCTGTCTCGACTTGCATAGCAAAAGCTGGATGGAAAGAAACATCTTTGCGTAAGTATAGGGAAAATGCGCGATTTTCGCGAATGGAAACAAAGGCGCGTCAAAAGGGTCAGTCCGTTCTTTGTGAAATGGCCATTGATGCTGTGAAAATGTCACTTCAGAGGGGTTACTGGCCAGCAGCGGAAGGCGTATTGACTCGTTTTGATCCTGCTTGGAAACAGGAGCCCCAATACATGGGCGACACAACGAATGTTTTACAGTTTATCATAAACAATGCGGTTCAAGCCGATTCGTCGAACACGAGGGTAATAAGGGAAGTTGTCGGTGAAGCAACGCATGAGGGTGAAGGCGATCAACAAGAAATCGAAAGTTCCAATGATCAGCTTGAAGAATAATTGGGCAAAATTTAAAGAAATTTTGAACAAATTCAAAATAGACAAAAGAGATATATTTGCGCCACATGAACACAGAACGGCAGAAATAGCGGAGCTTATTTTTTCCAGTTTGATTTTGTTGAAAATGTGCCAATCCGATGAAGAGGAAAACGGACCTATTGTAAATGGTGATAACGATGGCAAAAGTTAAACTATTCAACGAAAAAAACAGACTCAAAAAAGCAAAATGCCCAGAATGTGGCAAAAGAAGCACTGTCAATGATTGGGGTAATAATGATTACGAATTAAGAGGGTGCGACCTGTGCGGATCTCACGCAGCTTATAAATGCCCGAAATGCGCGAAGTTAATAGATGGAATTAATTTTATTCCAGAAGATGAGGCCGTTAAATGTAAAGCGTGCCTTGATACAGGCGTAACTTTGCCAACCCAGGCACCAGAAACGCCAGACTGTGACGGTAATTATTGGGATGGTGGCGGTTATCGGTGCGATTGTGGTCAAAAACCCACAAGACCGCTTGAGTATGAATGAAACTAGATGTTAAAAAGAGTTACCGGCCCGCTAAAAAGCTTGCCAATCATGTTCGGTCGAATTGGTACAACGACCCCGTTGGGTTCGGTCAGAAGATTTTAAGAGTCAAGGAATTCCACGAAAAGCCACAACTGCTTGGCTTGCGGGAGATGGCAAGCACAAACGATGTGCTCATGCGAACCGGGCACGGTGTAGGCAAGTCATTCACGCTTGCCGCTGCAATCCTTTGGTTTTTCTGGACTAGGCCATTTTGTCGTATACCAATTATCGGGCCGTCATGGTCGCAGTTGAAGCGTTTCCTGTGGGCTGAAATTGATAAAATGTGGTTGCGCTTGCCGAAGGAATTCCAAGCCGCAGCGCACAAGACAAAGCAGCAAAGCTTTTACATGAAGGGGCCGGGGAAATCTGCCCATTACGAACCATGGAAAAATCTGTGGTGCTCGTTTACTTTTTCAGCAAACACAGACCCGGACTTGCTCGAGGGTTTGCATGCTGGCCGCGTGTTTATCGTGATCGACGAGGCCAAGGCCGTGAAAAAGGAAGCGTTTGATGCGATCGAGGGTCAAATCACAGAAAAGGGCATCTACCAAAAGGTGATGGCATCAACCCCTGGAGATCCAACCGGGGAGTTCTACGACGCAAACACAAAGCACGCTGATAGATGGAACATCATTCACGCGACGCAATATGATTCTCCTATGATCAACCCACAGACCATAGAGGACAAAAAGAAGAGGTGGGGCGAAAGTTCCCCTATATTTATTTCTAAGGTGTTGGGCAATTTTGCCCCCGGGGGGATTGACCGCATTTTCACGCTCACCGCATTGGAAAATGCAATGGGGAAGATGCCAGCTATTGAGGGAGACAGGTGGCTTGGCGTTGACGTGGCTCGTTTTGGCAATGATATGACGGCGTTTGTCATTTATCAGGGCGGCCAGGTATTGCATTATGAACAGTATGGAGGGCGTGATCTGATGCACACGGCCGGGCGCATCACGGATTTTGTCAGAAAAGGCGAAATCGAGGGCGTGTGCATTGATGACCGAGGTTTGGGCGGGGGCGTAACGGACCGGCTACGCGAAACCCTGCCCGCCTCGGTCGAAATGGTGCCAATAACAGGTGAGGAGCGGGCACAGGATGAGGAGCACTATGCTAACTGGCAGACCGAGCTGCTTTTCGACATTCAGGATAAAATGAACACCGGCGAATTGAGATTGGGCAACTTTGAAGAGTTAAGAGCACAGCTTTCAACAATACCCTATGAGTTTACAAGCGCAGGACAATTCAAGATGCCAAGCAGGCCCAAGTTTCACTTGCCAGACGGTGGTGCAGCTCTGTCTTATGCGCATTACGGAGCAAGCGTTGCACACGGTTCAAGCCTATCTGCATTCGATGATTTGAACCGGGCAGCAGTGATTCCTTCGCAGTGGTAACTCGAAACAACTTGAAAATGACTTGCCAAATTGTCAAAAACCGTGTTACCCGTCTAATATGCCACGAACAAGAAACCGCGTTTTGAGGGGAGAGCGCGCCCCATCCAAAGCAAGGAAGTTCAAAGAGCGTCCTGCCAAACCGCCCATTAACAAAGCCGAAGGTGTCGCTGGTTTTGAGGTGCAAATGTATGGGTGGGATAACCTTCGGGACGCTGACGAATACAACCCCGATCTGTATGGCGCCTCCGGCATTACTGTTTACAACAAGATGGCCAGGAATGACCCAACGATTCAGGCAATGCTGCTTTCGTTGGAGCTTCCAGTTACAAATGCCGAATGGACAATCCAAGAGCCGAAAGACCCCGAAAAATTAGAAACAGAATGCTCCGAATGGTTGCAATGGGCTGTTTTTGAGGGGATGGAACAAGAGTTTGATTCCGTTTTGCGGCTGGCAATGGAGTCATTGAAATGTGGCTTTTCACTTGGCGAAAAAATCTATGATTATGACGCAAAGAAGCGTTGTTTTGTAAAAAGCCTCGCCCCAAGAGAGCAGTCAACAATCAAACAATGGGTCATTGATAACAACGAAAATCTGACAGCGTTCAAACAACAAGTATATTCAGGCGTTACCAGGGGAACCTACAACATACCCCGATGGAAAACTGTGCTTTTTGTAAACCGCCCAAGCTCAGGGAGCCCCAAGGGGCAAAGCATTCTTAGGGCGGCCTATAAGCCATGGAAGCGCAAAGAGAAGTTCGAAAAGTATCAAAACGTACAATTTATGCGCCATGCGGTTGGTATCCCAAAGATAGTGCTACCGAAAAACGTGAACGCATCGGACAAGGTTGCAGCGGCCAATATCGCCAAGAACCTAAGAGCCCACCAGCAGAGTTACGCCATTTTCCCAGAGGGTTGGGAAGTTGATTTTATGGATCAGGGTCAATCCAAGTTTTTGGATATTCTGCCAGGCATCAAATATTGTGATGATCAGATGATCAAGGCGGTTTTGGCTCAATTCCTGAACCTTGGTGAACATGCCACAGGTAGCTATGCGCTTGGCGAATCGTTTGTTTCGATTTTCCTTCAGAACCTCGAGGCAACGGCCAAAAGTATTGCTAGGGTGATCAACAGGGAATTGATTGGCGACCTAATCGAAATGAATTTTCCTGGTATCGAACAGGGCCGAAGGCCGAAAATTGTGGTTTCTGGTATCATAACGGAAGCTTACAAGGAAATGGCAGAGGCTTATTCTGCGCTGTTTACGAGCGGCGCTGTCACTCATGACGAAATCACGGAAGATGCGATCAGAGAGCGGATGCACTTGCCGTTGAAGGATAAAAAAGCCCAGAAAGAAGAGGACGAGCCAGAGCAGGACGAAAAGGACGAAAACGGGGATGGGGTAACTGGTCAAGCCATGACACTTCCTATACCGCTAGCAAAAAAGGCAGCCGCGTTACCTTCCGAAATAGCCGGTTACCCCATCCTTCAGAAAAGAGAGATCAGGCCCTCCGAGCGATATGTCACTTGGAAGATGATCGAGGGGAGTCTTGATTCCGGTACTGGTCAAATAGTCACCATTACTCAGGATTCCCGGCAGCAGATCCTTGACCTATTGCAGCAACAGATCATTGACGTTTTGAAAAGCGGCCAGCCTGGCGAGGCTTTCAAGATTGCTGTTCCCGATGAGATGGAACGTGCAACCGCTGAGTCTATCAAAACCGTGTTGACCGAAATGTATGATTATGGTCGGCAAACGGTCAAAGATGAGCAGAGAAGGCAACAGGCGGCCCAAAAGAAGGCCGCAGAGCTGAAGAAACCACCGAAGGTCAAGAAAGTAAGCCCAACAAAGAGCGTTGCAGACCCTAAGAACGCCGAGGCTATATTGGAAGCCATGAGCGTGCGGTTAGGCCAGCGGGTATGGCAGCAGGTCGAAAACAGCGCAAGGGATCTTGTCATTGCACAACTGGCAAGAGGCCAAGCCGATGTTGAATCAATCATGGAATCGATCGGGGAACTTTCTTCAAAAAAAATAGAAACATCGGCAAGCAATGTAGTTAATGAGGCGTTCGGCAAGGGCCGAGCTTATCAGATTGAAGAGGTCGGCGGAGACATTCAATATGTCGAACTTTCATCAATGCTCGATATGAATACATGCGAGGAATGTGCGAGGCTGGATATGGAGCTTGGGCCTATTCTTGTTGGCTCTCCAGAGTATGATCGCTATATGCCGCCCCTGGTCAACGATTGCTTAGGCGGTGGCCGATGCAGATGCGTTTACGTTGCGACGTTTGAAGAGTCTGCACCGGAAGCATAGTTGACACTTTGACAAAAACGCTTGACATTTTGGCAAGCATTCCTTCACAATACCTGCAGAAACTTTCCAAGGGGCTTTTCCTTGCCGTATCCAAACGAGCACGCTTGCAGGGTCAAAGATCCAAGCCAATTTGACAGTTTTAGCCGAGACAACAGCAAGAGCCCAAATCTGATTTTTGGCATCAAAAACGGAAAACCAGAGATTCAATCCTTCAGGTATCCCATCAATGATTGGACGGAAGATAAAGCAACGAACCATTGCGATATGAATGGGGGCGATTTTGAGCCAGCAGAAACAGACAGTTAGTTTTTCTGACAAATATAATAGCATCAAGCAAATACCTGCACAGTTCAACACGCTTCCAGAAACAGCTAAAGAGCTTGTTTTAGATGTTCTCAACATCATGGATGTTGGTTCATTTGGCGAGTCTTTGGCTAATGCTGCAGCGTGGGGTGTTGTAAATAAGCAGTTCCAGCAGCTTGATGACGGTTCATGGGTTGAGCGTGAGCAAAGGCCAAAACTTAGGATTGTGCAATCCAAGGTGGACGTAATTCACTGCAGGACGAACTTCGAAGGGGCGGCACAATCTTGGATTCAGGTATTCAAATCCGGCAAATTCAAGCACGACCTATATGGTGATTTCGAGATCAATAAAGAGCTGATGTCCTCGATGGTCGAGAACTTCCACAAATACATAGATCGCGACGTGATGGTCGATTATAACCATGCCAGCTTTTCCGATGATCCTGATTCTGCCAAAGCTGCCGGTTGGGTTAGAGAACTTGAAACCAGGCGCAACGATTCACAAGTATGGGCCTTGATTGATTGGACTAACAAGGCCGTTGAATACATAAATGAGGGTGAATATCGGTTCATTTCACCGGAATGGACTGAAAACGCAAAATGCAATAAGACCGGCAAGGATTTGGGGCCGATGTTGCTTGCCGTTGGTTTGGTTAATCGCCCATTTCTAGCGGGCATGAAGCCCGTGCAATTATCTGAAATCCCATTGAATGGAGGGGAAACAGAGATGCCTATTCCCAAAGAAGTGTTTGAAGTGCTTGGAATCCCTGAAGATTCCGAGGAAAAACAGTTGCTTGAAGCGATCAAAGATCGTCAAAGCCTGCTTTCCGATGAGATCCGCAAGTTAGTTGAACCAGCGGAGGGGGAATCGTTGGTTGAAGCGGTGACGCGGAAGGTGGGCGAACTTGAGGAGGCAGCCAAAAAATTAGATGCGATGCAGAAAACAGTTGAAGAGATGAAGGAAGAAAATGCCAAGGTTGTCGCAGAAAAGAAGGCGTCGGAGGCCAATGCTTTCGCCGACAAGATCATTTTGACAGACAAAAAGGCCCTTCCTAAGCAACGCGAGCAAATCATCAAAATGTGGGAAAAAATCGGGGAAGAGGAAACAAAGAAGTTTTTTGATGAAACCCCCGAGCTTGATCATTTCAAAGTGCAGGGGGCAGGAAGTGAAGAGGAAAACATTGAATTGACCGAAGGTGAACTTGCTGCAGCGAAGGTGCTTGGCAATGATCCCGAGAAGTTGAAAAAATTTAAAGCGGAAAAACCGCAATAAGGGAGGTAGTGAATTATGACAGCCTTGACTGCAGATAGAGCTTTTCAGGCAAAGGATGGTTATTTCCAAGATTTTCCTGTTGAAGCGTCAGAGGTGATTTACAAAGGAGCGATTGTTGGTGATAACGGTGCGGGTTATGCACAAGCTCTCGCTTCGGGCGATCCTTTCTTGGGAATTGCTATTGAACAAGCAGACAATTCGAGCGGATCCGCTGGTGACATTAATTGTGTTTGTCGCAGAAAGGGCATCGTGCGTTTTACTGGTCAATCCGGTTTTTCGCAAACTGATGTTGGCACTAAAGCCTACGCGCACGACGATGGAACTGTAAGCGCAACAAAGGGCTCGAAAACATTCATTGGTTATTTTGTTAAATATGAAAGCGCATCAGTAATGTGGGTTGATCTCATGCCTGATGCAAACGACGAAATTACTTGATAAGGGAGGGGCGTGAAAAATGAGTTCCATTGTTACACCTGATTTTGTTGCCGGTGTTTATACTAATTACCGGTCGGAGTTTAACGAATACTATGCAGCGGCTTTGAAGGAATTTCCGCTTGCAGACCTAGTTACTGAAGTTCCTAGCACGAAAGACACAGAGGATTATTCGTGGCTTGGTGATCTTCCGGCGGTTCGTGAATTTGTTGGTGAGCGTGTTTACAAGGGTATCGCGGTCCACAACTACAGCATCAAAAACAAAACATGGGAAAACACGATTGCCATTGATGCTGATACTTTTGAGGACACGAATCAGGTCGTGCAGATCCGCCCACGGGTTCAGGATCTTGCGGCGTCTATTGTCCGTCATAAGTTCTCGTTGCTGACTACGTTGATTGAAGCGAATGGGACAGTTTATGACGGCCAGGCGCTCTATTCGAATTCGCATAGCAGCGGCGAGTCTGGAACACAGGACAACCTGTTAAGTGGTGCCGGTACGTCAGTTGCAAACCTGAAAACCGACATGATTGCAGCAAAGGCGGCGTTGCGCAAATTCAAAACCGACACTGGCGAATATGTTAATGCCGGTATGAATTTGGTAGTTATGGCACCCCCTGCCCTTGAAGGAGTGTTTGACGAATTCCTAAATGCGACAATCATCAGTCAAACAACGAACATCTTTAAGGGTGCCGCAAAGCTAATCATCAACCCATACCTGACAGATGCTAATGACTGGTATCTGTTCAACGTGGTTGGTCCGATCAAGGCCCTTATTTTCCAAATGAGGGAACAGCCAAGCCTCACGGCCATCACAAGCCCGCAATCCGATCATGTATTCAAATACAACGAATACCTGTGGGGCACCAAAGCTCGCTATAATGCCGGTTTCGGCCTTTGGCAGCTTACATGCAAAGTCGTCAACACCTAATTAGGGGTTGATTGAACGAACAAAAGGGGGCGGGGTTGGCAGACAGCTTGCTCCGCCCCCTTTTACCAAGGGGGGTTGAATGTCAATCACGGTAGGCACCGATGGTTATTGCACGCTGAAGGATATAAAAAACCAACTGCCCTTGCGGAAGTTTTCAGGAACAAGCAAACCATCGGAATCTGACGTTGAAGGCTTCATCACAGATGCCTTTTATCAAATGAATGATGCCTTGCGTTCTGCAGGGTATTCCGTTCCAATGACAGATGCGACAGATCAGGCAACGCTGAAAATCATCAACGCAAAAATCGTAGCGGTAAGGATAGAGCAAGCAATAGCGATCAGTCAGAGGCGCGATATAGGAGACAGTATCGCGCCAATACAAGACGAAATAACGGCCTTTTTTGATGGTCTGAAAGATGGAAGTTTACAGCTTTCAACAGGAGATAACCCGGCATACACCCCTGATGGGCAAGAGGACTTGCTTGCAGGTGGGGACAACGAGACTCCTGATTTCAAAATTGATGATGCGACGGACTGATGGGGGCAATCAAGTTACAAATAGGGATGCAGGGCGATCGGCAGTTCAACCGCGTTCTGATAACCAAAAAAAACCAGGTCGAAGATTTCCGCCCTATTTGGTCAGATATACGGAATTTTTTGATGATTACCATGCGGGAACAGTTCGCAACCCAAGGTGCTCGAACGGCATCGTGGAAACCGCTTTCAAGAAAGTATGCTGCTTGGAAAACAAAGAACTATCCAGGGCAAACGATTCTGCGTTTGACCGATCGGCTGTTTCGCAGCCTTACGGTTCCAGGTTCAAGCGATATGATCTATGAATCCACGCCAAGGGAAATGAAGTTCGGCACAAAGGTAGAATATGCAGCAAAGCATCAATTTGGTGTAAAGCCGGTTCCTAGGCGTAGGTTTTTGAGTTTGACGCAAGCAGATAGGGACAAAATCAGGTTAATTATACAGAAAGCATTGACGGCAAATTAATGATTCGCGACGTTTTAGACAAAATGAAAGATGAGCTTGATGACAACTTGCATGAAAAGTTGATTGATCAAGATCAAAATTATGATGAAGTGGAATACAATGTCGCCAATGATACGGTCGAAATTTACGTTGGTGAGCGAGATATTGCTGCAGTTCAAAACTTGCCTGCCGTCCTACTAATCCCGGTTGACACGGATCGGGTTGAATATACTAGCCAGAAAAAGGATTTTTTTCATAATGTCGCAATGGTCGTGTTGGTTGTTGCCAGCGACCCAGAGGTCGGTCAGAAAAAATGCTGGACGATATTACGAGCATGCGAAAACGTGTTCGAATCACAAGTGGCAGATTGGCCGCTTGGTGCAGTGAATCAGTTTCAAACAACTGAATATTCTTATTCGGAAATTGGGCGGGTTCAGACCGGGAGGGGTGAAAGCGTTTGGACGGCTGGCCTCATTTGTAGAATCAGGGAGCGTGTAGACGCTTACCTTTCAACGCAAGTATAAGGGGGCTTTATGGGCAAGATTACGATTAAAAGCAATCCTGGTGGGACGATCGTGGTCGATCCGAAGGATGTAAAAAAGGAAAAACCTGAAAAAGATTCGAAAGAAAAAGACAAGGAAAAGGAGGGTTAAGGAATGCCGCTAATTGCACAAAGGGCCTGCATGGCCGCTAAAGAAGAGGGTACAGAGGGAAGCGCCGAAACCCTAACAAATGCCGATGCTTTTCTTTGTTACGAGCCAAGTTTTGACGATGTAACGGACATCCACGAAAGAAACCCTATTAGGCCGACGCTTTCGCAGATGAATCCTGTTACGGGTCGTTATTACGGCGTTTTGACGTTTAAAGTTGAGCTGAAGGGATCGGGAACAGCAGGAACAGCCCCAGAATGGGGGAAACTGTTCAAGTTCTGCAAAATGACGCACACCAATGTTCCGGTAACGTCTGACACCTACACCCCCGCAAGTTCTGGAGATCCTTCATGCACGGTCGCGTTCTATGTTGACGGCAAGCGTTACCAGCTTGCCGGCGCGAGGGGAACGTGGAGGTTTTCGGCGAATGTCGGCGAGATTGTAATGGTCGAATTTACCTTTTGGGGTATTGCAACGATTACAGACCAAACGCTGCTTTCAAGCATTAGCTATGATGATACGGTGCCTGAGCCGCTGCTAGGAACGTCTTTGACTGTTCATAGTGACACGGACTTTATATGTGAAATGTTCGAGCTTGATTTGGGCAACACGCTTGCCCTTAGGCCGGACATTTCCGCAACAACTGGCATTAAGTCAATCCTTGTTCCTGATCGTAAATGCGTTGGCAGCATCAAGGTTGAGGAACGTCTTGTTTCTGATGAAGATATTTACGGCAAGTTGTTTGATGGAACCGAGGGAAACCTAAGCGTCACGCTTGGAGCCACTGCAGGGAATATTTGCACTATCACAGCTCCAAAGCTGCGCTATACAGACATCACTCAAGAATTCCGCGACGGCATCTTAGTTCTTACATGCGCATTTCAACTGAACATGAGTTCAGGGGATGATGAAATTTCATTAGCGTTCACATAATCAATTTAACTTCCGAAAGGATGGGGGTGGCGAAATGCCTGATCTAAAAAGCGCATTGACAGAACGAACAGCATGGTTTGATTGGGAACACGGCATAAGCGTTCATTTGCGCTATATCGACCGCAAAGAGCTGTCGAACTGGCTGAATGAGTCAAAGCGAAGCAAGTGGAATCCACAAACTCACCAAAGAGAAGAAACAACCGACAACAGTAAGTGGCTGAAGTTTCTTGCAACCGCCATTGTTGATTGGAAAAATCTTACTGCAGCAAACGCGCATTTGATTGGGCCGTTCAAGAAAGGCCCAAAAAAAGAAGTTTACGAGGCTAGTCAGAGCAACAAGGAATTGATCCTAGAGCGTGCTTATGGTCTTGAAAACTTCATTTTTGATAAGATCCGGGACATTCAGCAGTTTGAAGAGGAAAGGGTTGAAGAGGAAAAAAAAGGCTCCGGGAGTGGGCAGCCTACTGCTTAGATAGAAAGAATCGGCAGTGTTTTAGGTGTGAAGAGGAAAAAGAGAAGTTCGGCAGACCGACTCCCGATTGTGATCAATGTAGATTTTTCAGCTTGCAAAAAGAATTCCTCCCGGCCAATTCGGAGGCATGGAGCTTGTACTTGATATTGACAAGCACGACCACGATGGAACAGGGCTTCAATTACAAGGGGGCGGAATTCTTATACGACCTTTACAAGCCCACCGATCCAATTTTGACATTCGAAAAGATGAAGGTGTGTTACGAGGAGGACGTTAAAGTTCATAATCGTAACATGGAAGAACGCATTTCTTCAACTAAGAAAACAAAGGGCAAAAAATGGCCGAACCGACGGTAGTTATACCGATAAGGGCTCAAGATGACGCTAGCGCTAAGTTGAAGCGTGTGTCCAGGGAACTGGACACGATGCGCAAGAAGTTGAATCAATCAACGGATGCGGCAAAAAAAAGCGCTGCATCATCGGCTGATGTGGCAAAGGGATTCAGGAGCATGGCGCTTCGTGCTGCAGGAGCTGTTGTTGGAATCACGGCAGTTTACAGAACTATTAGGACTGGCATAGCCGATGCCATACAGGCGGAACGAGCCAACAGAATGCTTGAAAATCAGTTTCGGGCTCTCGGTGTAACATCTAATGCCGTTGTTGATGATTTGAAGCTTTTTGCAGGCCAACTGGCTTCACAAACTAATTTGTTCGAAACGGATGTTATAGAATTGACCCGTCTTGTTTCGTCGTTTGGAGTGTATGGAGATCAGTTGAAACAGACAACGGCCGCTGTCTTGGATTTGTCTGCAGCTATGGGGATTGATCAAAAGGCCGCCGCGCTTGCTGTTGGGAAAGCTATACAGGGTCAAATTGGCGGTTTGAGTAGATACGGAATCACGATTGAAAATGCTGCGACACCTGCAGAGCGTTTGACTAATCTGCTGAACAAGATGCGAGAAACAGGATTCAGCGGAGCTGCAGCAAGGGACATTGACACAACAGCAGGAGCAATGCGTGGTTTGACAAAGCAGTTTAGGGAGTTCTGGGAGGCCGTTATGGCAGCCGAGGGCACTCTGGGCAGGTTTGTCCGAGAGGTAGTCGAAAATCTTACCATAAGTGTGAAAGCCGTACGAAGCTTTTTGATTGGACCTAGCGACGCTGAAATGGGGATAACCCGAGTTAGGGGTTTACAGCAACAGAAGGCGTTGGCTAAGGAAATCGAACAAACAAACAGAAAATTGACTGATCAAGCAGAAAAATCTGCAACCTCGAGGGCTAAAGAGGAAAAGGCTTTAAAAGAGATTGAAGCACTTGAAAAGGACCGCCTTAAACAGCAACAGCAATTTTCGCAGACGTTGAAAACGGCCACAACAGAATTGATGACCGATGAAGAAAAGATAAATGCCATTTATGCGGAACGTATTGCCATGGCTAGGGAAATGGCATCCCAGGGTTTTATAACCCAGGCAGAATTGCAATCATCGGTGGCGATCTTTCGTGATGCGTTTATTGACGCGATCGACACAATAGAAAAAGAACGCCTGGACAAAGCTAAAGACACAAACGCCGATGTTGCTGAAGATTTTCAAACCAAGCTGGAAAACGTCGCTTTTGCTGGTGATCTTGGAGGAATGTTAAGTGCTCTAGGTGGTGGAGGTGCGGCAGGGGCGGGTGCGTTAACTGGTGTTGCCTCGGCCCTTACTGGAATCGGCGGCGCCATATCAAGCTTTCAGATCATTATGGATTTACCGAAACAAATCGAGGGTATGATCGAGGGTTTGATTGATAGCATTACAGGATTCTTTTCTACCATTGGCGATTGGTTCGGCGCTTTGTTCAGTTCGGCCGAATGGTTTCAAACAAAAGGCGATGCAGTTAACTGGGCGCTCGAGCAAATGGGTGATCGGGTTGACGATCTAAAAGCATCACTCGATCGAATGATGGACACAGCCAGAACATCGAGCGAGCTTGTTAACGCTTGGTCGGAGCGTGTAAGTATTGGACAAGACAAGATAAGTGGCGTCATTGATAAAATAGACGCTTTAATCAAGAAAAGAACCATGACCGATCCTTTTACCGGTGAGGAGTGGATCAAGTTCGGTAAGGGTTCGCGTCGTGAAATGAAGGAATACCTTGAAGAGGTAATCCCGCTGATAGAGCAACAGGGTCAGTTGCTTGTTGATCAATATAACGCGAATATTCAGCAGATTCGTGAAGAGTATGCGGAAAAGCGTGCCGGGTTGCTTGAACAGATCAGTTTAGCGCAAGAGCATCTTGCGATTGTTGAGCAGGAACGCGATCGCTTGCGTGGCTTGCTAGAGGATCTTGTCCAGGGGTTTCAAGAGGCGAAAATGACGGTTGCAGGTGCGCTTTTAAGCCCACAGGAAACAACAGCGGCCGCTTGGGATGCTTTTAGAACTGCAACAGGTGAAGATAAGGCGGCAGCGGCGGAGAGGTTGCAGCAATCTCTGTTAGATGAATTTCAGAGCGCACAAGAGGCCGCAGCGGCCGGTCTTATCACTCAAGAAGAGCTTACAAGGATTCAGGCCGACATACTTGGCCAGCTTGAAGCGGCCGAAGCGGAGGCAACAAGCGAAGCCCAGAGGTTGTTAGATATTCAGCAATCTGCAGTTGATAGGGCGCATGCAGATGCGTTGAGGCTTGAAAACGAGTTGAAAATATTGAACGAAATGGAAGCTGCCGCGATTGCAGAGCAAAAGCAGTTGCTTCAGAATCAGCTTCAAGCCCTAAAGGACATCAAGAACGTATTGGAAAACCGTTCAGGATTCCAACACGGCGGCATAGTGGAAGAGAGCGGGCTTGCATTTGTGCATAAGGGCGAAACAGTGCTTCCTCCGAAAGCAATGCCAAACATGATCAATATCTCAATCAATGGGCAGGGCTCGGGTGGCCGTGGCCGCGAAATGCTGGCAAAAGAGATCGCAGAGATTCTAAGACTGAACACCGGCAACCTTAGACAAGCATTGAAAAGGGCTATCTAGTGTCTGTTAGAATACTAAACGTCAATAAAATCAAGACAGTGCAGCGATTATTTACTGCGTCAAGTGAAGATGAAGATTATCCGGCAAACAACCTGCAGACTGATAATTATTCGCAAACTTGGCGAACTGAAGATGTTGCAACGGCTTATACGGTTGTGCAGGATTTTGGTGCCGCAACTGAGTGCGACACTTGCTTTCTTGGCAATGTCAATTTGACATCAAGCGCGACGGTCAAGATTCAGGCAAATGCGTCGGATTCGTGGGGCGCCCCTTCGGTTGATGAAACCATAACGGTTTCAGGGTTGGGTTTAAGCCCTCCACACCGCAACCTATACCATGAGTTAGCGTCGGCGGAAACGTATAGGTATTGGCGCATTTCAATATCTGATACAGGCAACACAAATGGGTTTTATGAGGTTGGCGAATGGTGGTTGGGCTCGAGGACAACGCTTGATGCTACGCAACAGCCTGAAGTTGAGCACCGCGAAATTTACGATCGCAACAACATTGAACACGTTACAGAGTACCTTCAAAAGTATGTTTACAGCCGTGCAGATCGTCGCACATTTGTTTTGAATTTCAACAAAATTACAAAAACCACAATGAACACGCTTCGGGCTTTAGAGCGCGCACAAGATGGGTCTGGTTTACCTTTTGTGTTTGTTTTGGATACCTCGGCTACACCGTACGAGGGCTTTTTTGTTAGGATCGCTGGCGACGTGACTGTCGAACAGTCGGCACCGACTTATTATGATATTCCGTTAACACTTGAAGAGGAGGCGGCAGGCCAAAGCCTACCGGCTGTTGAATGAGCACAAATCTAACTGGTAACGGTCTGCTTGGTTTGACGGTCCCATCGCCTGGAGGCGATTCAGGCACTTGGGATACCGTGTTGAATGATGACACTTTCACAGAGGTAGCGAAAGCCCTATATGCTGCTAGGGAAGATCGCAACATAAGCATTTTGGGCGGAGGCAAGATCGAATGGGATGAAAGCGGGAATCAGGTCAGTTTTTCAAGCGATATAGTGATTTATGACCATATCACAAACAAGACCACAACGGTTGAAACTTCCGATTCTCCCATAACCTTGGATGCAGCCAATAAAGTCGCATACATAGAAAAGACAAGGGAGCCGACTAGCAACGAAACGCCGTCACCAACAGTTGTGGCGGCTGGCTCCCTTCCTAATGCTGTCGATGACAATGGCATAATAGCGTTGTTTCACAGGACTTCGGACGGTACACTTTACGTTCCATGGGCACGAAAGGAAATTCTTGACGGTGATCATTGGAATTTTGGAACGTCTTTAACATGGTTCGAAAGATTAGCAACAACGCATAAACCTGGATTTCACAACCTTTCTTCTGATGCAACGCAAGTTATTATACCTGGATCAGCAGACAACCCTGCCGTTGTTGTTATTAATGGGAAGTTGTATGCAAACACGTCGGATAGCACAATGGACATCGACACGGCTGGACGTGATGG
>Ga0180438_10004795_pt1 | contig 19242 bp, 30 predicted proteins | sample SS_ome_12_FD_132455 | JGI IMG/M metagenome (GOLD analysis project Ga0180438, IMG submission 132455) | Hypersaline lake sediment archaeal communities from the Salton Sea, California, USA - SS_3_D_2 metaG | ecosystem: Environmental > Aquatic > Non-marine Saline and Alkaline > Hypersaline >...
AGTCCGCGAAAGAACAGTGGTACGATCAAGCAGCCACAATAGAGCGCCTCCGCGCCTCGCACGCGGCGGCGGCGCGGCGGGCGGCGGAACGGATTGCGGCATATAAACGGGACGCCCTGACTTCCGACGATGTGTTCTCCGAGCGGGTAGCGCGTGCTATCCTCTCCGAACTCGCCGCCCCCGGTGAGGCGCAGGACTGCGGGCCGGTGACCATCGAGCATCTCCCCGACGACGCCCCCGACTACTGCGCGGAGATGGCTATGGATAAGCCGGATGTCGAAGCCGACAAAGAATATCAACTGACACTGCGGGCGCTTGGGACCTTGGTCGCAGCAGGCAGACCCGGCGGCCCCAATCGACAGGCAGCGGAACGCGGCATTTGCCTTATCAAACAACTCCGCGAACAATTGGAGGCATATAAAACGTTACTGGCTAACGCCGAGGATAATCTAAACAAACTCGACGAGGCTCGAAAGAAGCAGAGCCGTTTTGACAGAGCGGTGACAAGGTCGTCCCGGTTGCAGCTTATCGAGGTCGTGAAGGAGTGGAGGGAGTCTGGGGCGTCGGTGGATCAGTTAATTTTCCGGCTTCAGACGAAACACATCGAGGTGGAAGATGACCCGTAAAGAAGCCGAAGAGTATGTCCGGTGGTTGGAAAGCTGCAAGACCTGGACGAACAGTAAGGCCGCGACGGTACGTGTGGGGCCGACGGTGATCAACAAGGTGATAGAGATCATCCGGTATCTTCTGGGGCCGGATAGTAAAATAAAACCATGCCCTTTTTGCGGGGGGACACCGGATATAATTTTCTGCCACGGTGGGGGACCAAATAAACGGCTCGTGTTCTGTGTTAATGATGACTGTAAGGTGAGACCAGAGGTAGTTGGTTCAACACGGGCGCGGGCGTTGAAGGCTTGGAATACACGACGATGATGAGAATATATAAATATCCCCTGGGCGAGCCGAGTGGCACGATCGCAATCGAGATGCCGAAAGGTGCGAAGGTGTTGACGGTGCAGGCCCAACGAGATGTGCCGTGCATCTGGGCGCTCGTCGATCCGGAGGCGGAGACGGTAGTGCGGTGCTTCCGCTTATATGGGACCGGGCACGCGGTGAGCCTTGACCTCCCTTACGTCGGGACGTTCCAGTTGCTCGAAGGCGCCCTTGTGTTCCATCTGTTTGACGCGGGGGAGAAATAAAAGATGGAAATTACTGAAGGGTGGAGGTTGTTTCTTGCGTTGGGCGCAATTGCTATGGGAATGGCAGCATCGGGGTGTTGCGACGATAAAATGAGTACTTCGATAGTTGTATTTTTTCGTGTCAGTGCTTCTGTTTTGTTTGCTTTGATTGCTGCTACAGGAAGGTTTCCGTGGTGGTAGTTTAGGGATTAACATGGGCAAAGTCATCTACGCCAACTTCGAAGGGGGATGCGTCGCGTGTTCAGCGGAGAGGGATAAGTTTGATATCGGCATCGGTGGGCATATGCTTGCGCTGCTTCTTCTGCTTCGAAAAGGGTTTCCGCTGGACCGCATTTGCGAGGACCTATGCAGCGAGCACAAACGCACGCTGGAGTCGGCATACCAGAGTTGGCTGGAGGAGGAGCATTGACGCTGCTCCGGTCTTGCGGTAGCCTGTTTCCTCTGCTGCTGTCTATTCCGCCGCCGTCGAGGATGGTCCCCGGCGGCGGTTTTCTATTCCAGCAACCCCGCATCCCGCAGGCTGAAGTACCGCGTCGGGTAATCGGTCAGCACCAGCGAGTCGAGCATCGACACGCCCACCAGTGTGCCGCCTTTTTCGAGCGACCGGGAGAACTGGACGTCTTCCGGGCTGGCCACGGTCTCGTTGCTGGGGTGGTTGTGCGCGATGATGAAGGCGGTGGAGCCCGAGAGCAGCACGGCCTGAAGCACCACCGACTTATCGATGGCGGCGGCGTTGCGCCCGCCGATGAAGGGAACGGCCACGGCGATGGGGCGGTTCTTGTTGTTCAGGCACAGCACCATGAAGTGCTCACCCGGCCGCCCGGCGAAGGGTACCGCCTCGTGCAGGAACTTGACGGCGTCCCTGGAGTTTTGAAGCGAGGGCACCTCGTCGTCTTCTTCGGGCAACTCCACGCAGGGGTCGATGCGCATCCAGGCGTACTTGTACCGGCGGGAGGTGCAGATCTTTTTACGTCGCTTTCGAACGGCCTCGAAGCCTCCGAGGAAGATCTGCTCGCGCTGTTGGGGGTAGGTACGCATCAGTACTCCCCCGGATCAAACCAGTCGAGGTTGAATTTCTTCACCCACGCGTCTGCGGCCTCCCCGAAGAAAGAGTGTGCCAGCCGCCGGGCCTTCCGCCGGGGCAACACGATCATCGCCGCCGCGTCGGCCGGGTCGTAGGGCCAGCCCAGCTTGAAGTGCTCCTTCGGATGAAGGACGCGTTCGAGCATCTCCAACCTCTCCAGGCGGCGCAGGAGCACGTTATGCGTGGTGCGGTCGTAGCGTTCGCCCCGGTCTTCGACCCAGGCTTTGATTTGTGAGAGCACTTCACCTCGCCACGCGGCGCGGGTCTTGATCCACTTCTTGGAGGGGAGGAAGGGCATCAGTCGATGTACTGCGCCATGCGCTTGATGATGGTATAGTCCGCGAGATCGAGCCCACGAGCCCCGAGTACGTCGGTTATATCCTGGCTGTTCTGGAGGAACAGTTCTCCTACCTGCTGGGAGCCCCGGTAGATCTCCAGCCCCACGTAATCGAGCCGCCAGTTCTTGCTCAGAACGAAGGTTTCGTCGCCTTCCCGGTAGACCTCGACGTCGTCGGAGTATCCGGCTCCGATGTGGACGTGGTGCTTGCCCGTCTTGTCCCGGAAGAGGACGACGAGGCCGGGGTTGTAACGCCCGGCGGCGTGTTGCTCTTCGTACGTCTCTTTTTTGGTGCTGAATCCGACGCGGCGCATGGTCAGTCTCCGTAGATGTCCCGGACGTACATGTCCACGTAGATGATGTCCAGCACGGCTTTCGAGTGGTGGCGTGTCCAGTATCGTGGCTCGCCGTAGGGCCGTGCGCCTTCGAAGGAGTTGGCGATAGCTTTGGCCACCTCCCTTTTCGACATCCGCTCAGGGATGCGAAGGCGCGACGCCGGTTTCGCGGTGTAGGTGCCGAGTCCCGGCATGTAGAAAGTAGCTTCGGCCATGATTATCCTCCTATGCTTTAACGATGTCCAACAACGACACCCCCACGAACCCGGTGTCGTCCCACTCCACGTAGACGAGCCCGCCCCCCGGCCCGCGCATCGATGACATCGGGCCGCGAGGGCCTGCGACTGTGGTGACGGTGCCTTCTTCGCCGGGCTCCGGCGTCCGGTAGCTGTACATCATCCGGCTGACCGGGTTGGGGTCGAACCGCACCCGCGTCCCCTCGCGTGGTGGGCGCTTGTACCGCTTGGGCGCGGCTTCTCCTAAGCCTCCTGGAGTAGGCTTGCCCTTCTTGCGTATTACGCGAGGGTCGCCCTCGCGGAGGATGAGGTATTCGGGGGCGTACATGCCTTCGGCCGGGGCATCAGAGGTTACTTCGTACAGTTGAATGACCGTGTCGAAGCTTCGCTTGAAGTGTTGCTTCAGGCGTCTCTCAGCGCCGGAGCGGCTTCGGGCGAACACGAAACCCACGGCGATGTCATGCCCTTTGTTCAAATAAATTTCGTACATGTAAGGTCGCATCTTGTTCTCCTTATGCTTCTTTCGCCCGGTACGACTCGTAGTACTGGGGAATGGCCATCTGTTTCCGGACCCAGGCCCGGACCTTGGCCTCTGCTTCTTCCTCATCTTCGGCGCGGACCCGGCGCACGCCCGCGTACGAGCCCGCGACCCAGTGGACCTTGAACCACCGGGAGTCTTCATCTCCGAGACCATCGGGCGCGGAGTACATGATCGTCGGAGGGGCGATATCATCAAAGTGTACTGGAGGTGCAGGACGTCCCTTTTGACGAGCGTACCTGGGGTCCAGTTCGATGTTCGCCGGGTTGATCATCTTGGTGCCCCAGTCTTCATCACTCCACTCAACCACGGGCCAGGGGCGCCCTGCCATCTTCTTGAAACCCACCACCTGGCCGTTGATGGGGGCGCCTGCATACATACCGATCGACCGCAGGAACTTTCCGGTGTGGCGAACGATATCTCCTTGTTTGAATTCAGCCATAGCGTCTCCTCATCTTCTCATATCTCTTGAGCGTTTTCACGAACGCCCGGTTGGAAAGCGGAGGCATCATCGTCCCCCGGCGCCGGGAGCGTATCTTGTGGATAGCCTCGCTGGCGGAGGCGCCGTCCATCATCAGTGACAGGGCCACGATCAGAGCCGACCGGTTGATACCCTGGGCGCAGGTTACCAGAACCTTCTTCCCCTGGCGCCGGAGTAGACGCACGGCCTTCGCGGCCTGGAGTGCTGTCTTGACCTCTTTCTGGGTGGGCACGGCATCGTCGAGCGGCGCGTGCAGCACCAGACACTCCAGAGGGATGTTCTGGAGTTCGTAGGCCGCGAGCACCACCGCGTCGAACTTCCCGCAGGTGCGCGGGGCTCCCCCCAGGTAGAGGTTATGCGCAATGCGGTCAGCGTCCACGGACCCTCCTCATCAACTCCTGCGCCCTCTTTGAAGGATGGCGCGTGAGGAAACCGGCGCCCCTGGCGAGACGACGCGGCACCGGGGCGCAGAACTGGTCGGCCGTTGCGTCCACCACGCATCCGCTTCGATGCACCAGATACCAGTGCGTGCCGCCTTCATGCGTTACACGCCGGGGGGTCCATCCGGCTTTCTTACCGCCCAGGAGGTGGTAGAGCGCTTCCGAGGCCACGTAGCAATGCCCTACAGGAAAAGGCCTTCCGCGAAAGCGCGGCTGACGCAGTTCTTCGGTGAGGTTCGAGCGAACCTTTTCGATCAGTTGAAGGACGGCAGGTGGGCATCTCACGACATCTTCTCCAGGATCACCCGGTTCTGCTTCCAGAACGTGTTGTCCTTCTTCGTTACCCGGTAGGGCTTGACCCAGTAGGGGGCTCCTTCCCGGCTCCGGCGCAGTTTACCTTTCGGCCCGAAGCCTTGGAAGGCTACTACGCCGTCCCAGGCGCCCAGGAGCCGGAGTCCTTTGACTTTGACGCCGGTTTCCTCGAACAACTCCCTGGCGGCTGTTTCGGCCGGGGAGCGGTCCTCCGGCTCGCGGTTGCCTCCGGGGAAGTTGAGCCCCCGGCCGTCTTTCAGGGCCAGGACGCGGCCGTCAGGGGCTCGTACGGCGATGACTGCTGCGGTCCACTCCATCACTGCCTCGTGACGAAGTACAGGATCATACCCCCGAGGACGAGCGCCCCCACGCCTAGGAGTACGGCGCCTTTGGTTTGCTCCCCATATTCTTCGGGGTCGGGTATGTCCGGGATGTCGGGTATGACGTCATGCAGTACGCCTGCGGGTTTGATGTAGGGCACCTTGGACAGGTCCACCCCGGCTTTTGCCGCTTTGGTTCGAAGCGCCGCGTACTCTTTCGTCCAGCCGTCCAGTTGCGTGAACTCCGTGAGCCTTGCCGCGAGGTTGTTCTTCAGGTGCATGTAGTATTCGACGTAGGCGAGGTATCGGGGGTACGCCTGCTTCTTCATCGATGGCCGCGCGTTGAGCGCGAGCATCAACGAGGCGAAGGCATTGAGCAGCTTCTGCGCCCGGTTCATCGTCGCGGTGGGGGTTAGCAGTTCTAGGCTCATGTCAGCGTCTTCATCAGTATCCCGGCGGCGAGCAGGCCGCCTGCGGTCAGAAAACCCCTGACCATGCGATCTTCGGTGATGCGGTTGACCTCGCGGTCGGTTACGTGGGTGTAGCTCACGGTGGGCGTCCCCACATAGCCCGAGGAGATCAACGTCCCGGCTCCGGCTCCGATGAGAAAGTCGGGGATGCCGGTTAGCGTTCTTCCTTCGGCCCGGCGTTGTTTGTTCACCGTGGCCGCCGCCATGCGCGTGCAGACCTTCGGAGGCTTCTTCCCGCGCTTCAGGCACGACTTCTTGATGGCTTTGTACTGCCTCTCGTCTTTGGCTGACCAGTAGGAAGGCATTACGCCACCGCTTGCTTTTCCGCCAGATACCGTTCGCGCCGGAGGGCTACGGCTTTGGCGTACTTTTCAGGCTCTTGACGTCGGATGCGCTCGTACTCGCGAATCCATTCGTCAACGACGTAGCCCTTCTGCCCTTTGCGTTTCAAGTACTGCATGTACCAGGAGCGCAACTCCGCGAGCTTGTCGTTCAACGTCTTCGGGTCCTTGACCGTCTTATAGATCTCGTCGCGGTCGTAGAAGAACCGCTCGTCTACCGGCCGGGTCACCTTGTCCGGCTCGATGAAGGGCTCGATACCGGATTGCGCCTTTGCCTTCTTGCGACCGGTGTTGAGCAGAAGGAGCAGCAGTCCTGCACCTCCCAGTATCCATAGTGTGGTGGGGTTCATGGTTTTCCTCCTACCATGTGGTGATGCTGCTATCTTGGGTGCTGGTCGAGAAGTCGAGCATGAGTTTGCCAAACTCTACGAGGCGCCAGTACACATCGGCGTCGTTGCCGTCTTCTTGCACGGATGGGTCCAGGCACCAGAGACAGCCCAGGCCATCGACACTTGGGCGTGTCCAAAAGTCGACCTCTGAAGAGCCTGCGCCATAGCCGGTGTCGCTTGTGCCGAAGGCAGAGATGTTCCACATCATTGAGGATATGAAACCGAAATCGAACATATCCTGACCGTTGGCATTGCCGTTATTGATGATACCCACGGCGGCGAGGTTGACTCCGTAAGTCTCTCTTTTTGCCATTGCATCTTCGCCACGGCTCAACCATTCGGCTTTTCCTTCGTAGCCTTCTGCCCAGTCGGTGGTGTTGATGGGGAAGGACTCCAACAAGATCCAGTCGTTATTACCGAGGGAGGATTCGTGCAGTGACGGGTTCCAGGTGGAGTTGGGATAGGTCGGATCGTTTTCCGTGCCCAGGATGTGATCCATGTTCCAGGCGTTGGCGAATACGATGCCGCCACTGGCCTTGGTATGGACGTAGTCTATTTTCTCGTTGAAGGCGTCTCTCCCATTGGTGGCGGGAGTTCCGTAATCGTATCCGGCGCTGTCGACGAAAATGCCATAGACTCCAATGTTGCACCATTCGTCGACCTTGGGCTTGAAGTCGTCGAAGGTTTCGGTGGTGGCTACGTAGCCCCAGATCTTGATATCGGGGCGCAGTTCTTCCATGCGGTTGATGATAACGATGGTGTTCTCGTAATCTTGATGACGAACGTCGTAGTCGTCTCCGGTGTCCCAGTCGTTATCGGTACCTCCGGCCAGCACAGCAGTGATGGTGGTCGCGGTGTTGGCTGTGATGGTGCCTTTGCTGCCGTCGGTCAGGTTCCGGACTACTTTACCAACGTGCTCGTCTACGGTCCATGACTGTGTCGAGTCGGTGAGTGTGGCTTGGTTGTCAGGGCCGGTGTGGGAGCCGGAAGCGAACTTGGTAGCCAAGTTGTTGCCCAACACCACCATGTTGTGCTTGGCCATGTCTTGCGCGACTTTTTCGTTGTCCCAGGCGTTGACGGAGTAGTTGTAGGAGTTGGGATAACCGTAATAGAAGAGGACGTTGTCGGGTTTTTGGTAAGGCTTTGTTCTTACGGTGCCTTCTTCAATCACAGGAATTGGTATCTGCACCAGACTCGCTGCATCGACGTCGTAGGCCCAGTACTTTCCGGGGTCGTTGTACTGATAGGAACTCCAACCCGTATCGTATCCCTGGAAGTCGGCCGGGTTTTTAGGGGGCGTGAAGGCGTTGCAGTAGTCAGCAACGGCAGTGGCGACGTCCACGGCTTCGCGGAAGTCGATGACGAGTACTTTACCGGACCCTTGAGGTGCGATGGCTACGATCATCAGTTGCCCCTCACAAAAAGCTCTTGAACACTCTTGTTCATGGCCGCGCCTCCTCCTGCTGTGACGTATCGGAGGGCTACTGTATCACCAGCCGTGATTGGTATTGGAGAGGAGCAGTACACCACGCCACTGGCTCCATTTAGGGTGAGAAGACCGGCAGCCCCGGCGGAAATTCCATTGACGTATATCTGTATCTGGTCGTTGGTCACTGCGCCCTGGCACCTCCAGGCGAGTGCAATGATGTTACCGGAGATGGGGCAGGCTACCTCGCTCTCTTCGGTCAGGGCATTGAACTTCCCCCCGTTGGCGATGCCGTGCGGTTGAAAATACTTATTTACATCACCGGCCCCCATCGAGGAGCCGAAGGCCAAGCTAAGACCGCCGTTGGCTCCACCGCTACCACCACCGCCACCAGGAACCTGTTTGCTCCTCCAATCTATGTAGTCATCGCCATTATCGGTTGATCGAATACGAGCTTTCGGTGTGTTTGCGTAGCCACTGTTTGTTTCGAAGATGACTGTGGCTATCGGCATCAGTTCCGGCGTAGGAATGGAACCAAATAGCAGGGAGGATAATTCGGTTAAGGCACCTTCTCGTGCTGCTACGATGGTGGAGTATTCGTTTTGCCCCACGATGCCCACCACCGGCTCGTCCACGTTGTTTGTGGCGAAGAAGTGCATCAGTACCAGATTGCCGTTGCTGGACGCTTCGGTTAACTGCCAAGTCGCTCCGGTATATTGGTTGTAGGGGATACGGGTACCGACATACCCGGCGGGTTTTCCGGTATAGAGCAGAGGGAAGGAGTCGGCAGTGACCTTGCGCCAGTCCCCGTTGACGCCCAGGCGGTAGTTGATCGGGATCTGCGCCGTGGGCCGGAGGGTTTGGGGAGAGCCATCGACGATGTTGTGAACGATGTCCTCGTCCCAGATTACGCCGTCCGATATACTCCACTGGGCCGAGGTATTATTGTTCCCGCTGGAATCGGCGGCGGCAGCTAACGTGATGAGCAGCCCTGATTCCCAGACCGCGCCTCTCGTTTCGTGCAGGTAGAGATGGGTGCGACCGGCCATCGAGATGCCGTGACGTTCGTCACCGAAGAGGATGGATACGCTGTTCGTCGCGTCCCAGTAGAGCAATGCCACCAGGGCGTACTTCTGGATGAGGTCGTAGGAAAAGGTGGTGGTTACCTGGAGCGTGCCGGTTTCATCAAAGTAGAAGTAGTGCATCCCTTCGACGTTTGTCCAGACCTTGGTCAGGGGAGCGGACTTGGTGAACTTCTTATTCAGGACGTAGAAGTCGTAGGAGGTTACTGCGGGCTGGATAGTGAACGTCCTGGCGGGTACGCTGTCGGTACGGCTGATGGTTGAGTCGGTACGGTTTACGAACCCTTGCCTCTCCTGGGCCGCGACTGCCGCAGGAGAAGCGTTGCCGGGGGTCCACTTCGTACTTTTCCAGAGCAGGGCTTCGTCTTCGGAAGCCCCGTCTTGGTCAATCCACAATGGGTACGTCTTGGACATTGAAGGTTTAGATCTCGTATTCGACGATGACGACGTCGCCCGTGTCTAGGTCTTGGCTCAAGCCCGCGCCGGGGGCTACATTTCTGAAGTACACGCGAGTTGGGTTCGCGCCGAAGTCGGCAAGGTCGAAGTCGGGAGTAGCCCCCGTGGCTCCGACGACGTTTTTGTTGACCTGCTGGGGGCCGCCTACCGGGGTGAGGCTCACCTTGGCCTCGCTGATGGGTGCTGAAGGCAGATCAAAAAAACCTGCTGTGGTTTCACCGGCAGTGATCAGGTGCATGTACTGGATCTTCTGCTCTGTTACGGCTCCGGCCAGGAGGTTTGCCCTGGTGATCTTCTTCATGGCCCCGCCGGTTGTATCCCATATGGCAAGCTCGTCGGCGTCTACGGCTGCACCCAAGGCCGGTAGATTGCCGTTGATGTCCATCCCGAGCGCGGTGCCGGAACCGCCCTTGAGGCCTTCGTTCGCGGCTATGGCCGACGAGTTGATCTTGTTCTCGTCGATACCGTTATCCTTGACGCGGAGATTGCCGCTGCTGCCCGCGCCGTCACCTTCGATAGTTACGTCGTCCTTCTTAATCCACTTCGCGTCTTGTTTGGACATGTTCTTCTCCTACGCCGGGTAAATTACTCGAACTTGGTCTCCATCATTGAGGGGTGGTTCTACTCCTGTGGAGGGGTTTGCCCCACCCACGAAGGCACCGCCTCCTGGGGCGGAGCTTGTGGGGGAAATACACACGTAGTGGCCGGGCGCAGAGCCGCCTGAGACCTGCCGTACCGTGTAGTCTTTCCCGTACATCTGGTTGGAGGCGTCTTCTGGGAAGAGGCTCAGACCGGTTACCGGTACGGGAGTAGTGGCCATGGGGCCGATGACCTTGTTGGCGGTGTCCGTATACACGTACTGCTCCCCGCGCGTGATACCGGTTCCAGCGGGGGCGTTCTTGTAGACGTAGATACGGGCGGGCATTGTCAATACGGGGTGCTGTGGATGAAGACTGCTCTGACCTTGGCCGAGTCGGCTCCGGTCTGAATGAAATTTATTCGAACCTTGGATAGGTCGTCGGATAGCCCGACGAGTTCTGCGTCAAGAATGGATGTGCCGATCCAGACGTGAAACTCCAATTCACTCTCGTGCCCTTGAATCATCTCCGGCCGCAGCCCGTGCGAGAATTCGTTCACGCCGTTGACGGGCACTCCTTCAGCTTCGGCGTGGTACACCGAAGGGGGGCCTTCGTACGGCTGTAGATCGGGAAAGGACACGCTACCTTGACAGGCTGTGGACCGCATCTATGGCGATCCGGTACTTGATGGGGCTGTCGACCTTCTTGGCTTTTACGGCGAGGTCGGGGCCGGTAGGTTGGCTGATGTGCAGTGAGGCTCCGCTGGCGCTTTCGTTGAGGGGGGTGATGGCGAAGGATAGAAGCGGTGAGTCTTTTGGTTTACCGGTCCTGGCGTCGAGAATTTGGAAATGCAATGTTTGCGCGGCCGTGGTGTCCTGCTCCACATCGAAAATCCACTTCGTGGAGTTGGGGGCGGGACTGCCGTTCACCTCCGCGTCGGGACTTGCGACACGGCCGAGCAAACATGCAATGGAGACGGCCGGGGCCACTTCTAGTTGATGGCGCTGTGGGACCAGTCGATCTCGACGAGGAACAACGGAGTCCCGTACATACCGGCACCCTCGTTTCTGTTGGATATGTAGACGGTCACGGTTTGCGCGTCGACATCTTCGAGTCCTACCTCGACGTTGGCGCAGACATACTGCTCCACGGCACCCAGGCTATACGGGCTGACCTTCACCTGCGGGTAGTAGTCGAGCCGGTGGGTGCCGGGTCCGGCCGGGCCGGTCCAGGCGGAGAAATCTTGCCCCGCGCCCGGAGACAAGATGCCGTCGGGGACCTTCACGGTCAGCTGCAACTGCTTGTCTTCCGGGATGGGTTCTCCTTGCCCCGGATCGATCGAGACCAGCAGGCTGATCTTGCGGTTGCCCTGGCGGGAGGTGCCGCCGACGGTGTCGTCGTACAGGACCGATTCCAGGTTGTCCGGGATGGCCACGCCGTTCTGGTTGACGAAAGAAACGATTCGGTCTTTGCCGATCGGGCAAAGATATTGTGCCTTGGTTTCGCTCATTGGTTTCTCCTACAGGGGAAAAACGACGAGGGACATCCCCGCCGAAAATTAATTGATAAACGAATGGGACCAGTCAATTTCCAAGGTGAACAGAGGCCAACTTGGTCCGGCGAAATTGGTTAGTTCAATGAGGACATCGATAGTCTGATTGTCCACATCATCGGCGGTGATATCCCATCGAGCGGCAACGCCCCCGAAGCTTTCTTCTGCTTCTATATTGTTAGGGGCGACTTTCACGGCCGGGTAATAGTCGAGTTGTGGGGTTTCAGCTGTAAATTTCTGGACCCCATTTTTGATGATGCCGTCAGGTACTTTTACCTTGAGATGCAGTAGTTGGTCTTCGGGGGAGACGCCTTCTTCGCCTTCGACTTTCACCATGAGAACGATCTTGCGGTTGCCTTGCGGGGGGTTACTGGGCACGCGAAGGCCAAGGTCTGCTTCTAATGTTTTGGGTATGGAGTCTCCAATGTCGTTCAGAAAGGAGACGATTCTTTCGTTTCCGATGATGTTCAGGTATTTTGCGTAGGTTGCCATGTCAGGCTCCTTGGCCCAGGTAGGTCGCGCCCCGGCTTTCTGCGACTAGTTCCTTGAAGTAGGCGGGGGTTACTGGGACAACACCCGTGGTGCCGGTGGGAACGTCGTCATATCGTTGGCGCAGGCCGCCGGGGTCTACGTAGACCACGGGTATCCACTGCTTGGGGTTCCGCTTCGTGCAGTTCGCGCCGAAGGAGGAGCAGACGTACGCTCTCTTGCCTGTTCTGGAGGCCATCACCTGGGCGCTCTTCACGGCCTCCAGGTAGCGCTGCGTAACCGGGCGCGGATTGTACTCGCGCGGGAAGGGGCTTCGAGAGACAATGTAGTTCGTCTTGCCCACGATTTGCGGGGTGCCGTCGCACTGGTAGACGACATGCCGTCCGTCGGGCCTGACTTCCGCGATGGGCACGGCGTCGGGGTAACCGTGCAGGCATCCTGACTCGCTCAGGGTGCGCGGGAAGCGAGAGATTCTCATACGTGCGGCGCACGGCTTACACGGCACGCCGCCTTGCCTTGCGCCGCTGCCGGTACGTCCCCACCTCACGACCCGGAAAGGTTTACCTTGCAGGTGGCAGATCGTTTTACACTCGCGAAGCGCGGCGGCCAGCGTCGAAAACCTTTGCAGGAACTTCGGCGCGTCGTAGGAGGGCTCGATGATCTGGTACGGCCGCTGGTCTCCCTCCCGGCCGTAGTCGTCGATGGAGAACTGCTCGTAGGCGGCCTCGTCCTTGGCCGAGTAGACGGTGGGGATGTCCTGGTAGCCGGTCCCTGCGGTGGTCTCCTGGTAGGGCATCAGGCCACCACCTTGTTGGCGTTGCCTTCGGCGGCGTCGGCTACTGCTTGCGAACCCTTTGCGGCTGCCGCGAGCCTCCGGCGCACCTGCACGCCCCGGACGTTGTCGTGGAAGCGGTAGTACAGCGACCGCTTCGGCTTTCCGCTGCACACGGAGTGCAACAACACGCGGGAGTAGCCGATGTGGACCTCGACCCCCCGGAGCCTGGAGTCGGTGGGGTCGAACGGGTCACCGCACATCTGGCAGACGTGCCGCCCTTCACTTTGCGCGACTACCACGAGCTTGCCGTCGATGGTGGACGGGATCATGTCGATGTCGTCCATGTGTGAGGACGACATCGCGGCACGTTTTTCGTCTTCGTCCCGGAAGAAGAACTGGGTCATGCTACCTCCTGGTGAAGTACCCGTGAACAGCCACGCCCACGGTCGAGGCGTCATCTACTTCTACCCGCATGCGGCTAGGGTTGGCGAGACCTGCCGGGGAAATGCCGCCACCCAAAGGAATCTGGAAAAGATCGTATACGCTTTGAGGGTCGTGGTAGTAGCGGCTGGCCAGCACATTAAATCGTACTTGATGATTGGGAATGATGGAGTTGCCGTTTTCGTCTTCGAAGTACAGGTCCACCCATGCTTGTAGGCCATCTGGTAGTGAAGGCAGAACGTGTCGGAACGACAACGAGATATCGTCGATGCGATCGTTCTCGAAGGTGTGGATAACCTGATCTTCCCCGGCGGCGAGATTGTAAGGGAAACCTACCGTAACTTCGTCGGAGTCCCTGCTGTCTTCACCGATGAATCGGCGTTCGTCTTGAACCTCTGGGCCTTTTCCACGCACGTAGTAGTAGCCGTAGACTTGTGGACCTCGTGGGTATTGATCCACGCTTCCGCCTCCGCTGGTATTGACCACGAGGTAAAGCGTAACGTCACCCCGAAGAGGGTAGCCGTCGAGGACTTTCACGGCAGGGCCGTAAGTAATGCCGCCGAATGTGACTGGAAGGGAACCGGCCCAGATAGCGCGGGCATAGGTGGGGTCGCTGTTGTCTTGGGCGTATAGAAGGTAAATCTCCGTTGGATCATTGCCCGGTTTCAGCCACAGGTGAATCTCGTGGTAGTTCTGCACCCCGCGCGGGGAGAGCGCGTTGTCGGGGCAGCCGCCGACGACGGCGGGGATGGCATCAACGGATGCGCCGTTGGCGAGGACGCCGTTATGGACCGGCGCAATGATACCGCCGAAAAGCGGCAGCTTTTGCTGGGGCATGTTTATCTCCTGGTTAGAACAGTACGCCTGTAGGCGCGGGAGTTCAAGGGCGGTTATCGCCCGGTGCGTGAGGGTAGGTCAAGTAAAGCAGGGCGCGGCATCGCCGTTCGAGGTGTCGCGTCCAACCGCGTAGCGTTTCTCGCGAATATCATGAATCGTGGTCCTTGGCAAGGGTTGCCGAGGGGTTCGCCACCGCGAGTGCCGCCGTTGCCGTTCCAAAGAACAAAAATTCTTGGAATGAATACTTGCGTACGTTGCCGTTCTCTGGCATTCGTTTCATGTGAAACGCATCCTAAAGGCCTTTGAACGCTATATTTCCCGCATTCGGTCGGAAAATACCCGCGTCAAATACGTTTTTGAGGTGCGAAGATTCTTGGAATGGTTATCAGTGAATGGCATGACCGATCTGAACACGCTGCCGCGCAACACGTTGGTGCGGTACAGCGGCTATCTCATCGGGGAGGGCTTTCAGCCGTCGACTCTCCACGGGCAGATGGTGGCGGTGAAGCGGTTCATCGGCTGGTGCCAGACGGAGGGCATCGAGGTTCCTCCGCAGTATCTGGTGGAGTTGCCCAAGGTGCCGGTACGCGTGAAGGACGTGCTCCCCAAGGAGTTGTTCCGCCAGTACTTCGAACAGGCGGCGGAGTTGAACGAGCCGATGCGGACGGCAACGCTGTTGCTCCCGTGCTCCGGTCTCCGGGCGCACGAGATCGTATCGCTTCCTTTGAAGTGCCTCCGCAAGACCGTGTTGAAGAAAAAAGAGACGTTGACGCTGTTAGTGAAGGGGAAGGGTGGTGATGAGCGTCTGGTGCCGCTGCTCAACGAGGGTGCCGAGGCGCTGATGGTGTACCTGAAAGGCTGGCGTAAGCATCATCCGGATAAGAAGTGGATGTTCCCCGGCAGGAGCAAGGGACACATGACTGACCGGGCGCTGCGGCTTGCTCTTCAGCGTGTGCGAAAGCCTCTCAAGATGTCGTTCACCCCCCACACCATGAGGCGCACCTATCTCACCACGTTGTACCGGCAGGGCGTTGATCCGATGACGCTGGCGAAGATCGCCGGACACAAGAATCTGAAGACCCTCCTGCATCACTACCTCTATTTGGACGAACACGATTTGGCCGCAGCGGTTCACAACCGTGGCGGATCACTCACTCAATAGGAGAAGGCCATGGCTGCCAAGAAGAAGGCGACGACGAAGAAGAGCGATAAGGACAAGGGCAACGGGAAGACTCCTCCGATCCCTTCGACGAACCCGGACGTCGAGGAGGTGACCAAAGGACTTGAAGGCGGGGCCACCCCCGACATGGCGAGACTCGATGCGGCCGCGACCGCGCCAAGTCCTGACAACATCAAGCCCGAGGTGGACCCCCCGCAGGTGGAGGAACCCCTGGCGCCGATTCCTGAGCCTGACCCGGACCCGGTGCCGGAGGGGGAGGCGGTGATGGTGCATGACCCGACCCAGGTGCTCTCGCCGGAGTTCGCCGGGCCCGCCCCGCAGTCGAAGAAGAGCGCCAAGGCCGACGCCGATGCGGACAAGCAGTCGATCAACAAACAGTTGCCCAGCACCAAAAGGTTGGGGCCCTTGGCAAACAAGGTGCCCGGCGCGGAGAAGGTCCAGATCTGGAAGCGCAACCCGGACGGGCAGTTGATCCTGATCAAGACCTACAGCATTCTCGACTTGGCACAGAGCGAGGATGTCGCGTCCTTCATCAACGACTACATCCGGCCGACGGTGGGCGGCGGCGAGTATCAGGTCTACGGGGTCGACGGGTACGGTCGCAAGTACGACGTGGGTGTCGTACGCATCCGTGAGGACAAGCCCCCGATGCCTCCGAAGCCACGGGAGAAGAGCGCGATGGAAATGTTGTACGAGCGCATTCAGACCGAGGACGCACGAAGGGAGCGCGAGATGCGGGAGTGGCGGGAGCGCCAGACCCAGCAGAAAGACCCCATCGAGTTGTTGGGGGGTGTGCTGGACCTCCAGGAGAAGGTCGGCGGCGCTTCGAGGCGCGAGGGGGAGAGCACACTCTCTGCCGCGATCCAGGCGATGAGCCAGCAGACCAACACCATGGTGCAGGCCATGATGGGCATGATGCAGAAGAGCGAGGAGAATCTGACGCGCATCATGACCGAGTCCAACAAGAGCAATCCTTTCATGGAGGTGATCATGGCGAAGCTCCTCGATGACAAGGATAAGAAGGGCGAGCCCATGCCGCCGCCCCCTCCGCCGCCGAATCCGCTGGGGGATATCACCAACGTCGTCCAGCTTATCCAGGCGTTGAAGGGCGACGGCGACAACGAGATGACGAAGCTCCTGCTCCAGGAGCGGATGGCCCCACGGGACATCGTGTCGCTCATCCAGGAGGCGAAGAATACCCAGGTCAACGATGACTTCAGCAAGACCGTGGGCAACATGCAGATGATGCTTGAGCTACAGAACACCCTCAAGCAGAGCCAGGGGGAAGGACCGGCCGCCGGGTTCTGGGAGGCGGTCACCGCGTTGGTCTCGAACCGCAGTCTCGCAAGCGGTATCGGTGACATGATCCGGGAGCGCGTGCAGGGAGGCGGCGGGGGTGGAGGCTATCGAACCGTTCCGGGTATGCCGTCGCGGCCGGAGTTGCCTTCACCGGAGGCGATGGAAGCGCAGGCGGCGGAGTACGAACGTCAGGCGCAGGCTGCGCGGGAGCGGAGGTTGTTGCTGGCGAAGCGCAAGGCCGCCAGCGAGGCGTCGGCGCTGGAGCGGGAGACCATCAACGACACCGCCCCGCACCGGCCGGTGGTGCCGGAACCCGAGCCTGAAGAGGTCCCGCGTGCGGCGACCCCGGAGGAGGAGGCGGCGGTCGGCCGGGTGGTCGAGCGCACCGGGAAGGTACCTGATCTTCCGCCTGATATTGCCGAGTACGTCAACACTATGGTCCTGGCCGAGGATGACGGGGCGCTCATCGAGGCGCTTGTGCTGACGTTCCAGTACCTGGGCACGTTGGAGGACTGGCAGGTGTTCTCCGACACGTTCTTCACCTGGGCTCACGAAGGGAAGAAGCCGCAGGTGCTGGAGTTCATCGAGGGCTTCTTCAAGGGCCTGGAGCACCTGGGATATACTGACGAGGCGATGCGAGAACGGGTGTTGAAGGTGCTCGACGAGCACTTCGATATTGTCTCTATGAAGATACAGGAAGAGGGCGAAGAAGACGACGAGGACGAAGAGGGCGAGGACGAGTCCTTGCAGTAATCGTCCACCCGGCGTATTCTGCCCACATGTTGGGCGAACTGGCGCTGGGCTTCGCAAGCATTTTACTGGGACTGCACCAGATAAAGAAAGGTGTGAGCCGAGTCCAGGGAGGTCGGCGCCAGCGGCGCAGTAGCAGTCTGAGCGCGACGCCTCTCAGTACCCAGCACGCCAAGACGCCTGTGGGCGATATTCGGTTGCGCACTTATCGGATTCGAAACCTCGAAGACCGGATTGCTCACCTTCGTTCCCTGGTCGAGCAGGGAAAGCGTGACCCGGTCGTTTACGAGTTCGCCCGGCGGTCGGTAAACGGGAGGTGCGGCCGGGGCTGGTGCGTACCGGAGAAGGACAATCTCCGGGAGTTACAGGCGTTATTCAAGGCCATCCGGAAGAATGTTCGCTATACCAGCGATATCCGGGGCATTGACAGCTACCAGAAACCCAGGCATACCCTGGCTCTGAGGACTGCGGATTGTGACGACTACTCCACGCTCGTTTGTGCCACGGCGGCATCTTTGGGGCTGCCATGTCGGTTCAAGGTCATCCGTACGAAGGGGGCGCGGGAGTGGAATCACATCTACAGCCAAGTCGGTTTTCCCCGGAAGAATCCGAGAAAATGGGTTTCTCTCGATGCTTCCGTTAATATGCCGATGGGGTGGGAAGCTCCTCCCGGCGCAGTGTCTGCTTCGAGGACGTTCTTGACATAGGTAATCTACTGGGGCTACCTTTGGTAGCACCTTTTGAGAATTCTCACAGGAGAAGAACATGCCCAACTACAGTGACTACGACATGATGGACGCGTACGACTTCGATCAGTTCGTCACGCCGTCCATGGTACAGGACAGCTTGATCGCTGCCGGTGCGGGTGCCGGTGCGATTCTTCTGGCGTCCTGGATCAGTCCCTTCCTTCCCGCTCCCGAGAAGTGGAAGGAGGACCCGGAGAAGATGGTCAACATGAGCCGTCTCCGCGCCGCCCTCGCGGGCGTCGGCGGACTGCTCGTCGGCCGTCTGATGTGGGACTGGAATCGCGACGCCGCGATGGCGGTGATCGGCGGGGTGACCGGCTTGGCCGCCGCCCAGATCGTCGACTCCTTCATCCAGGTGGAAGACGAGGCCGGTGCCAAGAAGCGCTCCACCCTCATCGGCACCCCGCTGGGTGTGCTGCCCGAGGATGTCGAGTTGAGCGCCGCCGATGAGGCGTTGCTCGATGCGTATGACGCCCCCGGAGCGATGGCCGCTCTCGAAACGACCGGCGTGACGTCCGCGCCCGGCGCGTTCGCAGACCCCACCGTGACCCCCGAGCCGCTCTTCGGCATGGAGGGAACGGTCGTGCAGCAGGAAACTCTTGGCGCGTACAACCCGTACCTGTCCTAGACAGGAACGGACGCGTCGTTTGATCGTTGTAGCCTAACCGCTTCAACCAACAGGAGAAGAACATGCCCCTAGTACCGATCGAAGGCCAGCCCGGTCTGTTTCGCGACAGCGATACCGGGACCATCGTCAACATCCGCGACTTCCGCGAGTCGGATCTGTACGACACGATCCTGATTCCGGCGGGAGTCATCACCGCCGGAACGCAGTTCATCTTTTTCCAGGATGTTCAGCAGAAGCGGGACGTGGACACCAACCTGAAGACCCCTCGAAAGCTGTCCGCCGGGGAGTCCATGGTTCTCGACCGCATCGGCCTGTACGTGCGACTCGCGACCGGAAACGTCCTCACGTATCCCAGGGATATCAAGAAGATCCTGGAATGCGGCTTCTACCGGCTTTCCATAAATTCCATACTTCAAGAGGAAGGCCCGGCCATCAAGTTCCCGAGCGGGTATGGCCTGTACGGTCAGACCACCGAGACGGACACCGGCATCGTGTCGTTGGGCGTCCCGGCCACCGCGTCG
>Ga0180438_10004796_pt1 | contig 19234 bp, 18 predicted proteins | sample SS_ome_12_FD_132455 | JGI IMG/M metagenome (GOLD analysis project Ga0180438, IMG submission 132455) | Hypersaline lake sediment archaeal communities from the Salton Sea, California, USA - SS_3_D_2 metaG | ecosystem: Environmental > Aquatic > Non-marine Saline and Alkaline > Hypersaline >...
ACCGAGAAGGTTGACGAGGGAATAGTGTGAAAAATCTGACTGGAGCAGGGCCATCCCTGAATTCGATAGAGTCATTTATTCATACTAGATAGAAAAGAACCTTTTTTTAAGTTTTTGATGGTCATGACAGACTAAATATAATGAGAAGCGATACGGGAATTTATATGGATAACCCCTCCATCCCCACATCAGAGCATGAAATCCCTTGGCTGCTGATGCCGATTTTTTTTGATGAGAGGAAGTGTGACAAAGAAGTTGAGAATCAAAGTTGGAAATCGTCGAAAAGGAGCTCTTGCTGGAGTGGATGATTCTTTTTATAGGAGATAATCGCCAGGCGGGGAGTTAAATTTGAAAGGAATGGGAATTGAAATAAGCAAGGGACTGCTTATCTCTTAACCCGCCTGGCGATTTCATATTCACCTCATGCTATTCTCGATCAGTCATCTCTAGGCAGCAGAAATAACGGATAGAAAATTTGAGTCCGTCTCATTTCTCTGCCTTATAAAATGTATGATGCTTATTAATACGTATCCATGAGAACAAGTGTTTCATTGACTGTTAAACTTAAAACCTTTTTCTTTAAAAAGCGTCAAGCAGACTTCCACTATTTCGGGATCAAACAGGAATCCGCTATTCTTAGCAATTTCGTTCAAGGCGTGAGTGATTCCCAGTGCCGCTCTGTAAGGACGGTGAGAGGCGATGGCCTCCACAACATCCGCGACTGAGAGAATTTTCGCCTCGATGAGTATCTGATCCTGACTCAGCCCCGAAGGATAGCCGGATCCGTCTATTCTTTCGTGGTGTTGAAGAATGATTCGGGCCACCGGATAAGGAAAACTAATTGTCTTCACAATTTCGTAGCCTGCCTGGGGATGCGCCTTGATCAAACTGAAGTCGAGTTCTGTGAGCTTATTCGGCCAGCTGAGGATCTCGGCGGGAATGCGAATCTTTCCCACATCATGGATGAGTCCGGCCAGGCGGAGGCCGTCGATCTGTTCTGGCGGGAGACCTATCTCTTCGGCTATCGCACAGGACAGTTCCGATACCCTTTTCTGGTGACCTGCGGTGTAGGGATCCCTCAATTCGACGGCTGAAGATAGAGCTTTGATCGTTTCCTCCAGGGTTTTCCTTAGTCTCTCCTCAGTCTCTTTCAGCTTTTTTTCCATCCGGTGTTTGTGAAGGCCAATATCAATAGCAATATTCAGGTCTCGGTCATCAAAAGGCTTAACGATATAACCGTATGGCTCGGTTATTTTTGCCCGTTCCAGAGTATTCGGGTCCACATAAGCGGTGAGATAAACAACAGGTATGTCGTAAAGAGATTTTATAGTCGAGGCGGCTTCGATCCCATCCATTTCTCCGTCAAGAACTATGTCCATCAGCACCAAGTCGGGGCGTATGGCTTTTGCTTTTTCTACGGCTTCCTCTCCAGAACGCACTATTGATGGAACCGAATATCCGAGTTTGTGCAACCTCACTTTGATATCCTCGCCAACGATCCTTTCATCCTCAACAATTAAGATTTTGGCGATACCGTCTATCATGGTTTCCTCTCTAAGGATGGCATTCGGACGGTACGCTGATTTTTAATATATGAAGCATAAGATTACCTTCTCGGCGATAGAATTTTATGGATTTTCTCCCTTAACGCCTTGGTTTCGATTGGCTTGACGATGGTGTCATCCGCAGAGACACCCGATGCTCTGAGCTTGGATTCGTCATCCCTTTGTGTCATCAGCATGATCACGGGAATATGACAGCTTTTTTCATTTTTATTCATTGTTTTACTCTTAATCGAAAGCTAAACGTGGTCCCCTCCGTCTTATCCAGCTTGATCTTGCCGTGAAGTTGGTCTTCGGCGAGCATGCTCACCAGATACAGGCCCAGAGACTTTGTATTCCTGAGGTTCGCATCTTCCGGCATACCCACTCCGTTATCGCCGACAACCAGCTCCATCTCACTTTTACTTAAAGGACGCATGGAGATTTGAATCTCGCCTTTTTTGCCGTTCGGGAAGGCATGCTTCAAAGAATTTGAGACAAGCTCGTTTATGATCAAACCGCAGGGGATGGCGGTGTTGATGTTCAGGAAAATGTCTTTGATGTTTATTTTCAATCTGATGGCTTCCTTGCTGATCCCGTAGGTGATGAACAAATGATTCGTCAGGTTTTGAACGTAATCAGCCACATCGATTCGTGTGAAGTCTTTGGATTGATACAGTCGTTCATGGATAAGAGCCATGGACTTGACTCGGTTCTGGCTGCTCTTGAACAATCCCAAGGATTCTTTGTCCGTGATATGCCTGGATTGAAGATTGAGGAGACTGGAGATGATTTGCATGTTGTTTTTCACCCGGTGATGAACCTCTTGGAGGAGTATTTCCTTTTCTTTGAGCGAGGCTTTGATCTGGTCCTCAGCCATTTTCCGTTCGGTGATGTTACGGTAGATGCCGTAGGTCCCGATCTGTTTTCCACTGACAATAATTGGAGACGCAAGGACGGACACAGCAATCATCTGTCCGTCTTTGCGGCAGCGGATGGCCTCGAAAGCCGTCTTTTCTCCCTTGGCGACTTTTTCAGTGATGAGAGACGCGCTCTTCCGGAGTTTCTTGGGGACAATCAGTTCATCCATGGTCTTTCCGATGGTCTCTTCTTGCGTATACCCGAATAATTTTGTGAATTCTTGATTGATCCGGAGTGCACCGCCCTGGTGATCAGCCATGACAATCGCCTCTTGAGCACTTTCGAAGAGCTGGTCAAGATAAGCCTCTCTAGCCTGCAGCTCTTCTTCCGTGCGCTTTCGTTCAGTGATATTGCGCAGAACCCCTTCCAAACCCATTGGTTTTCCTTTATCATCAAACATTAGACTCGAGCTGGCCGAAGTTTCGATCACACTCCCGTCTTTGGCGAGAAGTCTGAGTTCATAATCGTTAACCACTCCGGACTCATTCAATTTCTCCATCGTCTTTTTATGGTCATCGGGATTGAGGTAAAAATCTGTAACCGGTTTTCCGATGATCTCTTCAGGAGCCCATCCTGACTGAGTCTGAACAGAGGGACTGATAAGAGTCACTATTCCATGGCTATCTGTCCGGAAATAAACATCATTGATCGATTCAAAGATGGCGCGGTATTTTTCTTCGCTTTCCCGGAGTGCTTCCTCTGTTTTTTTACGCTCGGTGATGTCGATTGTCTGCATGACCACACCCAAGAGATGGCCTTTTTTATCCTTTAGAGGTTCCCATGTGCTGGAGGCAAACCAGATGTCTCCATTCTTTTTAACGGACTTGTATTCGAAATCTTTTCCTCTTTTCCCATTCTGGAAAGTTTGTTCGAAAATTTTTCTGGCTTTGTGCGTATCGTCCTTGTGAACCCACCATTTCATGGTCCCCTGGAGTTCTTCCTGAGTATAGCCTGTCAGCTTTTCACAGTTAGGACTGACATAGATGTTGTTACCTTTAGCGTCAGCGATCATCAGCATTCCCGGAGCGGTCTCAACCATTGTTCGAAAACGTTCTTCGTTCTCCCGATGTGTCTCTTCTGCCTGCTTGCGCTCAGTGATATCGATAATGGCTCCTTGGATTGCGGGCTTTCCGTTGAAAATAATTTGGCTGGTAAATATCTCCAGCCACATGACTGAGCCGTCTTTCCGGATACCGCGAAATTCATAATGCGGAGGCAGCGCTTTTCCTTCCTGGCGGTTTTCGAGGAGTCTCCACACACGCTCCTGGTCTTCAGGATGAATGAGAGCTTTCATTCTTGCTGGTTTTAAGGACAAAAGTTCTTTGATAGTGAATCCGGTAATTTTAGCCAAGGACCTGTTGGCGAATACGATGCGGGAGTCTTGAATTATGATGACTCCCTGGAGAGATTTCTCGACCAGCTCTCTGTATTTCTTTTCACTCTCCTTTAGTTCTTTTTCCGCTTCTTTGCTCTCGGTGATATCCGTCAGGATTCCTTGGAGTCCAACCACGTGCTTTCCCTTGAAAACCGGTCGGCTTGATGTGCGAATCCATTTGATTTGGCCGGATTTGGCTCGAATTCGATACTCGCCGGCTACGCTCGCTCCGGCAAGAATCTTGCGAATACGCTCAGAGGCTTGCGGCAGATCGTCCTCATGGATCAATCCGGTGAAAGACTGGCCTTCGATCTCTTTGGGAGCATAACCGATGAGAGATTTAACCGCAGGACTGACGTAGAGGATTTTACCCTTTGGATTAAGAGCGTAGATGACTTCTGTCAGATTTTCTACAAGGTCCCGGTATTTTTCTTCACTTTCTTTGAGTGCTTCTTCTGTTCGTTTTCGCTCTGTGATGTCCCGCAGCACGCCCTCGACGCCGGTCGTCTCTCCAGTATTTCCGAAAATGATATGTGCGCTCATCGAAGTCTCGATCACGCTTCCGTCTTTCGCCTTGAGCTTGAGCTCATAATCATTGACCGCTCCGGTTTCCTTCAACTTTTCAACAAAAGTTTCCCGGTCCTCTGGATTGAGATAAAAATCTGTCACTGGATGGCCGATGATATCTTCAGGGTCATATCCGGCATGGTGACGAACCGAGGGACTGATGATGGTGACCAGACCTTCCTTATCCGTGCGGTAGTAAACATCATGGAAGGATTCAAAGATGGCCCGGTATTTTTCTTCACTCTCCCTAAGCGCTTTCTCTATCCGTTTGCGTTCTATGATTTCCTTATTCAGTTTTTCATTGAGCTGGAGGAGTTCGGAGGTCCGGACTGCGACTCGCTGCTCAAGCTCGTCATGGGCTTTCTGCAGTTCTTCTTCAATTTTCTTGCGGTAGCTGATGTCCCGAGCATTGCCTAAGGCAGCAACAATATTTCCCTGAGAATCAACTATGGGAGCTGCATTATTGAGGATGTTGATGTATTTGCCGGCCCTTGTTTTGTATCTGTACTCCATGTTTTCGACTGTTTTACCCTTGACGATCTGACCAAACTGTTTTCTCACTTTGTCTAAGTCATCGGGATGGACTAATGCGAAGCCGTTGATCCTCCTCATCTCTTTTTTGGAATAGCCTAAACATTTCTTGAATGCCTTATTGACAAAGAGAAACCTGCCTTTGAGATCGACTGTAAACAGCATGTCGGAGGAAGATTCAACGAGTAACCTGTATTTTTTTTCAGATTCCCTTAGAATCTGTTCTTTTTGCATTCGAGCGATATCTGAGATTTCGAGCTCTTTATTCCGTTTTTGTAGTTCTGCGAGTTCCGCTACGAGTTGTTCATTGGTTTTTTCAATGTTTTTCATTTTGATTCCCCTTTTGAGGAAGAATAGGGCGCTGAGTTGTGCGTTTAATGAATGATTGGAAAGTGTAAGTCATATTTTATATTATTTGTTTGCTGTTCGTCCCTTATTTGATTTTTCATCCAATTCCTGGCTTATCTTTTTCAACACATCATTGATCTTGTGGAATTCAGTCGATTTATCGAAGAAGAAATCCGCGCCTGTTTCTTCACATTTTTTCCGGTATTGGGGATAAGGGGTGTTGGTGAACATGATTGTAATGGGAGCGGCGTTTTTTTTCTTAATTTGTTGAAGAATTTCAATCCCGTTTCCCTCAGATAACCGGATGTCCAGGATCACCACGTCCGGATTAAGCTTCTGCACGGTACTCAAGGCTTGAGAAGTGTCTTGGGCTTGGCCGATGGTTGTAACTCCGGGAAGTTCAGATATCATGGAGACCAGCCTCTCTCTCAAGAGAGCCGAGTCATCCACCACAACGACTTTCATCTTGATACCCTGGGTTTTATGATACTCTTTTCCCTAATAAGGAAAAATAAGGGGACAGGCCCCTTTTTCCACTGAGACAAAGAGGATTATGTGAAGGAAAAAGAGGCCTGAACGAAGGGAAAAGGAGTCTGCTTCATTTTTTATTAGAATCAAAATTCACGTCCGGCATTGGAAGCCATCTCAACTCGTGAATTATCTGGCACTATAAAGCTATATAAAAAGATGATGAAATGGTATCGGGATTCATCTGTTTTTTTTGTAGGGATTTGTCTGACAAGTTGGAGAATTCAAAGGGAGACAAAATTTGAAGTATTTTTTTTACGTGCGATTTTTGGGCTCTGCCAGCTTTAGGAAGGTTCAGTCGACCAGCCGGTTTTTTATCGCATAGCGGATCAATTCCGCATTATTCTTCATAGCCATTTTTTCCAGAATTCGGGCCCGGTAGGTGCTGATCGTTTTTGGGCTCAGGAAAAGTTCTTTTGCTATCTCAGCACCAGTCTTTCCCGAGGCGATCTTCCGCATCACTTCGTATTCTCTGGCAGAGAGATTTTCATGAGGCGGTTTTTCTATACCCGTTTCCAGAGCAACTGCGAGTTTTTCAGCAAGGGAAGAAGAGACGTATTTCCCGCCCGCTGATACTTTGCGCAACGCAGTGACCAGTTCATCAGGGGCGCTGTTTTTTGTCAGGTACCCCGCCGCTCCAGCTTTCATTGCCCGCACAGCATACTGTTCTTCAGGATGAATGCTCAAAACAAGAACCGCAAGCTTTGGCAGTTGACTTTTCAGTTCTTTGAGGATATCCAGGCCGCTTCTTCCGGGCATGGAAATATCCAGAAGAACGACATCGAAGTCCTTTTTAAGTACCTTGGCTAATACTTCCTGCCCGCTGCCCGCTTCATCGGCCACTTTCATATCAGATATTTCCTCGATGATTTCCCTCAATCCTTTCCGAACGACCGGATGATCATCAGCGATGAGTATTTTGATCATGAAATTTCTCCTGTTTGGGGAAGAGGAATGGAGACTGTAACCGTGGTTCCTTTATCCCTGATTCCTTTGATTTCAATTTCCCCGCCTAAAAAATGAACCCGTTCTTTGATTCCTATGAGTCCCAGTGATTTTGGGTCAGAGATCTTCTGCCGGCTGATTCCCTTGCCGTTGTCTTTGATGGTGAGTTCTAACTTTGGGCCTTTTTTAGCCAGATTCACTCTGACTTTTTTCGCACTGGCATGTCTGGTGATGTTCGTCAGCGTTTCCTGGAAGATGCGAAATATGGCTGTGGAACGCTCCTGGTCTAGATTGATCTCCTGAGAGCTGACAGATAGCTCACAGGCGATTCCCGTTCTTTTTTGGAATTCTTCGGCCTGCCATTCCATAGCCGCGAGAAGGCCTAGGTCATCCAGTAATCCAGGCCTTAATTCCGCAGAGAGTCTTTGGACAACCTGAATCGTTGAATCGATTAACTGAGACATAGCCTTCGTCTTTTTCAAAAGAAGACTTTGTTCCTTAGGAAATTTTTTATCCAACCAGGATAAATCCATTTTTAAAGCGGTCAGGTTCTGTCCCAGTTCATCATGAATTTCCCGGGCGATAAATGCTCTTTCTTCCTCTCTGATGGACTGCAAATGAGCAGCGAGATTCCGTAACTGTTCACGGGATTTTCCAAGGGCCGTCTCTGCCTTTTTTCTTTCAGTGATATCGGTGATGATCCCGAGAATGGCTTTATCTCCTTCGTAATTTATCAATCGTGTCGTGATTAAGGACTCGATTCGTTTTCCACTTTTGGTCATAAGAGCGTATTCGTACGGTCTGACCTCTTTTCCTTTAATGTGCTGGCTGTAAAACGATTTTGTTTTTTCGAGAAAATCTGGTGCGATAAGGCGGAAAAAGTCAAAATCCGGAGAATAGAATTCCTCCCTCTTGTATCCCATGACTTCTTCACACTGGATGTTGGCATAAACGATTTTCCCTATCTTGTTGATGAAAATCATGTTCGGGGATTTCTCAGCCAGAGTCCTGAATTTCTCTTCGGATTCTCTCAAAGCGTCTTCCGCCATCTTTTTCTCGGTGATATCCCTGGCGATACCCTGGACTGCGAACGGTTTCCCGTCTTTATAGATAAGAGAGCCTTCGGTCTCCACCCAGATAGTATTACCGTCTTTTCTTCTTAATTTATACTCATCCGGTTTTTTCTGGCGACCGGTCCGAGTTATTTCTTCCAGCGATTTAAGGGCTTTAGGCAGTTGGCTCTGATCGATTAAGGAGGTGAAATTGAGCGGGAGGATCTCATTTCTCTTGTATCCCAGAGCCTTTAGAGTGGCTTCATTGGCATCGATAAACTTTCCGTTTAAATCATGCAGGTAGATGTAAAAGAGAGAGCGGTCAAAAAGAGCTCTATATCTTTCTTCACTCTCTTTGAGCATGTTTCTGAGCCTATGACGGTAAAGAGCCATCTCGGTGGCCGTGAAAAGGTCCTGAGATTCGAAAGGTTTGGTTATAAAGCCGAATGGCTCTGTGACTTTCGCTTTTTTTAATGTCCTTTTGTCAGAATACGCGGTGAGATAGACAACAGGAATATTGAAGCGCGAAAGGATTTGTGCGGCCGCATCCAGCCCATCCATTTTCCCTTCCAGGACGATATCCATCAGCACCAGGTCAGGCTTGAGCTTTTCTGTTTTTTTAAGAGAATCCTCTCCGGAACTGGCTATCCCGGCGACAGCGTATCCGACGTATTCCAGCTTGGTCTTTATATCTTCAGCGACGATCCGCTCATCTTCAACGATCAGAATTTTCTTTTTCTCCATTCCACATCCGTTCACAGAAAATTCTTGATTCCTTTTTTTAGGAAAGTCCGCCCCTGCAGCGAAACGGACCGTCGAGTCAGTGAGCGATTAGATTCAATTTCTGTCTGACGATTGTGCGGTAATTCTGATCGAAGGCTGTTGAATGAACTGATATTTATCTCTCCTTTCTCCTAACACGCTAATCCCGTTTTTGCTTCTTTCCCTTTTAATCTCGCCTAACATAGCACAGGGAAAAGTTTAGTGTCAATCTAAACTGGACAGTCTGGCGGGGCCGCATCTCAACATTCGACATATGCCTGTTCAATTACTCATTCGCCGCTTGTCTGGAAACTCCTCTTTATACTGCACAGTGAACTGTGGAGAGAATTGGCGGATACTTTGAACGGAGAGACTTCATTCTTGTTTCCATAGTGCACATCTCGAATGTTGCGGTGCAACCCCTAATACTGTTGACAAAAAATCCTTTGGTTTGAATAATAGGGGACGAAAGGAAAAAACAAGTGGCCAGACTTTTTGAATACCAGAGCAAAAAGCTTCTGAAGAATGCGGGGATTCGTGTGCCTGAGGGAGGTTTGGCTTTCACTCCGGAGGAAGTGCGCCAGATCGCATTCAAGATCGGAAAGCCTGTGGTATTAAAAATCCAGGTTTGGCTGACAGGAAGAGCCGATTTGGGTGGAATTCGATTCGCGGAAAGTGCTGGAGAGGCTGAGGCCGTAGCACGAGAGATGTTCGGGATGAAGGTGGGGAACTTCGTTGTCGATAAGATCCTTGTCGAGGAAAAACTGAGGATTGAAACCGAGTGTTTTGTGGGCCTTGTGATCGATGATGCGAGAAAAGCGCCTCTTCTTGTTTTCAGTTCTGTCGGAGGAACGGGAATCGAGGAGATTGCCCGAAAACATCCGGATAAAGTTTTTCAGATCCTCATCGATATACTGACCGGTTTGAGGGATTATGAAGTGCGCAACCTCCTGCGGAAGGCCGGGATATCCGGGAAGCTTCTCGTCCAGCTTTCTGCGGTTTTGGCCAGATTGTACAAATTGGCCCGAAGGTATGACGCCCGGTCTGCAGAGATTAATCCTCTGGTCATAACAGAAAGTGACCTGGTGATTGCAGCGGACTGTCACCTGGCAATAGATGATTATGCGGTATACCGTCATCCTGAGCTGGATATCGAGGTGGCCAGAGAATTCGATAGGCCCCCGACCCGGCTGGAAAAAATTGCCTATCAGGTGGAAGAGAATGACCACCGGGGAACCTTTTATTTCTTGCAGATGGAAGAAGAAATTCCTCCAGAAGGAATGTATATCGGGTTTCATGGAGCCGGCGGGGGTGGCTCGATGATGTCCATGGATGCGGTGCTCGATAAGGGATTCAAGCTGGCCAATTATTGCGATACGAGCGGCAATCCTTCGGCCAGCAAAGTCTACAGGGCGGCCAAAATCATCCTCTCCCAACCGAACATCAAAGGCTATTTTGCTTCCGGCTCCGGCGTGGCCAGCCAGGAACAGTACCATTCTGCCCGGGGGATGGTGAAAGCGTTCCATGAAGAGAACCTTGAGATCCCTGCAGTTATTCGTCTTGGCGGGAATTTTGAGGAGAAGGCTATAGAAATTCTCGGGACTTACCTGAAAAACATCCCGGCACCGGTGGAGGGATACGGACGGGATGACTCTCCTGAGTTCTGCGCACGGAGACTGGAGGAACTGACAGAGAAGAGTAAATCTGTTCACGCAGTCCGGCCGGTCAAGATAATCGATTTGCCTGAAGACCTCTATTTTTTCGAAACACTCACAGGAAGAATCCTTATCGATCATCAGAAATGTCCGAATTGTCAGACTAAAGGGTGTGTTGAGGCCTGTTCACCCGGAATCCTGAAAATCGAAGAGGGAAAAGCTGTGCTCTCGGTTCCAATGGTGGAAGCCAAGAAAGGGAAATGCACAGAATGTCTCGCCTGTGAGATTTACTGTAAGTTTCATGAGCAGGATGCCATTTTCATACACCTGCCGATTGCGGGTCTAAAGGATTACAGAGAAAGGTTCACAAAAAAACATGAATAGATAAAGAGGCTGAGATGTTCGTTTTAATGAGAGGGAGTCAAAGATGGCGATTTTAGTCGATGAGAAATCCAGGGTAATCGTTCAAGGCATCACCGGAAGAGAAGGAATGGTACGCACCCAGCTTATGAAGGATTATGGAACTCAGATCGTGGGAGGTGTAACGCCGGGAAAAGGAGGAGGAGAGGTTTACGGAGTTCCGGTGTACGACACAGTGGAGGAAGCATGGGAAAAAGCAGGACCGATCGATGCCAGCGTCATCTTTGTTCCTGCCGCCCTGGTGAAGAATGCGGCTTTGGAAGCGATGGATGCCGGAGTCAAGCTTTTAGTGATTGTTCCTGACCGGGTTCCGATTTTTGATGTGATTGAGATCTCTCATGTCGCCCGGGAGAAGGACGCTCGTTTTGTTGGCCCGAACACTCTGGGACTCGTCAGCCCGGGAAAGGCTGTTCTGGGCATGATTGGCGGCCGGGCGGAAAGAGCGAAGGAATGGTTTGCCGCCGGGGATATTGGGGTCAGTTCGCGCAGCGGAGGGATGACATCAGCCATATCCTACTATCTGACAGATGCGGGTTTTGGACAGAGCACGATCGTGCACGTGGGAGGAGATGCTGTGGTCGGGCTTTCGCATCCAGAGGTCATGGAGCTTTTCGAGAAAGACAAGGAGACTCGAATGGCTGTGATGTTCGGCGAAATCGGAACCACACAGGAAGAGAGAGTCGCCGATCTCATTAAAAAAGGAAAGTTCACCAAGCCGCTTATCGCCTTTATCGGTGGTAAAGCCGCCAAATCGGGAACGAGATTTTCCCATGCCGGCGCCATCGTCGAAGGGTCCAGAGGCTCCTACGAAAGCAAGGTTGAGAGACTGGCAAAGGTCGGAGTCCATCTGGCGGATTCTGTTGCCGATATCCCTAAAATTGTTAAAAAGCTGAAAAGCAGCAAGGGAGGATGACGATGGGTGAGAATCACTGGAAGACTGCGGTCACAGACGTTAAACCCAATAAAGTCTGCTTGAGAGGTTACCCTATCGACCAACTGATGGGAGAAATCTCGTTTGCCCAGGCAATATATCTGGTTTTAAAGGGAGAGTTTCCCACACCAGAAGTGGGAAAGCTTGTGGACGCGATTTTCGTCTCATCGGTGGACCATGGAGCCAGCCCTCCTTCTGTTCTGGCAGCGAGAACGGTTGCCTCCACAGGTGCTGAGCTGAATTCGGCGGTCGCGGCTGGAGTTTCCGCCATCTCCCGCTATCACGGAGGTGCGATTGAAGAGGGGATGAAGCTTTTCCTGGAGATTGCGGGAAGAACCGAAGAAAAAAAGGCTTCGGAAGATGATGTCGTGCGTGATGTTCTTCAAGAGATGAAGGAGAAAGGGAAGCGGGCTTCAGGCTTCGGTCACCGTATTCACACTCAGGACCCGAGGACACAGAAACTCTTTTCCCTGGCTGAAGAATTGGGCCTTGCGGGGAAGTATATCCGTATCGCCCGTGCCGTGGAGAAAAACCTGGAAGAGCTCCTGGGCAAACGTCTTCCCATCAATGTCGATGGAGCGATCGCAGCCCTGCTCTGCGAGCTGGATATTCCTCCGGAGATCGGGAATGCCTTTTTCATTATTGCCCGTGTACCCGGTCTTGTGGCTCATGTTCACGAAGAAATCACCCGGATGAGGCCCATGAGGAAAATCGATCCCCAGGATTATGAATACGACGGCCCTGGGGAGAGGAAGGTCAAATGAGAAAAGAACTTTTAGCTATCATGCCTGAATTCAACCTCATCAAAGATTCCGGGCTCAAGGAAAAAACAATCACTGTTTGGATTGAAGCCATGAAAGAGGGAGGATGGACGGTTGATGACCTTCAGCGGATGCCGTTCACCCTGCTGATCGAAGAAACCTCCGTCAATATCATCGAGCATACGCGCGCAGTGACTCTCAGCTCTCTGGAGATTGCTGAGGTCATGGTTGAGGAGTACAAGGGAAAGGTGTCGCTGAATCGGGATTATCTCCTTTCCGGAGCTTTGCTCCATGATGTAGGCAAATTGTTTGAATACAAGATAGAGAGAGGAGAATTTTTGAAAAGCCGGGGAGGAGAGCTTCTCCGCCATCCCATCTCCGGAGCCGCCTTTGCTTCCCAGCACGGGCTTCCCAAAGAAGTGGTCCACATCATCGCGGCTCATTCCAAGGAGGGAGATGGGGCCAGGAAGACAGTAGAAGCCGTGATCGTCAATCATGCGGACTTCGTCAATTTCGAGGCACTTAAGATAAAGATATAAACCGCACAGAAGGAAGAAATTTTTGTAAATTGGGGACAGTCCCCAGTTTTTCAGGTATCAGGTATATAGAATCAATGTCATTACCTGCAGAGTGAAAGGATTTCATGCTCAAAATGTCATTACGAGGAGAGGTGGGATTCCTTCGCTATGCTCGGAACAGACTTGGCAATTTCAGTTTGTGTCATTGCGAGGAACGAAGTGACGTGACGATTTCAGTTTGTGTCATTGCGAGCGAAGCGTGGCAATCTCATAAAAAATATCTTCAATTCCGTGATAATATAATTTCTCTTTACGAGATTGCCGCACTCCCTCTGGTCGTTCGCAATGACAATAAAAGGAGTCGTGCAAATTTTCTTTACGAGATTGCCGCGCTTCGCTCGCAATGACACATAGAGAATGAGAGTGCAACGCTGTTTTTGAAATGACAAAGGATAAAATTTAAGAGTCAGACAAAGGAAGAAATTTTTGGGGAAGACATTTTCTGAGAAGGTTCTCAGCTTGAAAGCCGGAAAAGAAGTCCAGGCCGGAGACGTCGTCACGGTTTCCCCTGATTACATTCTTTCCCACGATAATTCCGCGGCCATAATCAAAGAATTTCAAAAGCTTGGAGTTAAGAATGTGAGGTCTCCGCAGAAGCTTGTCATCATCCTGGACCATGTTGTGCCCGCGTCGAGCGAGAAATACGCGGCGAACCATAAAACGATAAGGGAATTTGTGGCCGAGCAGAAGATCCCGAATTTTTTCGATGTCCCAAACGGAATCTGTCATCAGGTTTTTTCAGAAAACGGGTTTGCGCTTCCCGGGAAATTGATACTCGGTGCGGATTCCCACACCACGAGTTATGGCGCCTTCGGAGCCTTCTCTGCCGGAATCGGACGCTCGGAAGTCGCTTCTCTCTGGGCCACGGATGAGATCTGGCTCAGAGTGCCGGAAACAATAAAGGTGGAGATCAACGGTGCTCTTCCCTCCGGAGCCTACGCCAAGGATGTTATTCTAAAAATAATAGGGGACGAGGGAGCGGACCGGGCAAATTACAAGGCGGTGGAATTTGCAGGCGAGGCAGTGAAGGGATTCAGCCTTGCATCTCGTCTGGTTTTAACCAACATGGCTGCCGAGATGGGGGCAAAAAACGGATACTGTGAGCCGGATGAGAGGACCGTTCAGTGGCTTGAAAACCGCGCCAAGGATGACTTTGACGCGGTGACTTCTGACCCGGGTGCCAGATATGAGGCTGTCCTCGTCTATGATATCTCTTCTCTGGAGCCCCAGGTGGCCTGCCCCCATACCGTGGACAATGTCAAGCCCATCTCAGAGGTTGAAGGAACTGTTTTCCACCAGGCGCTTGTCGGGACTTGCACCAACGGCAGACTTGAAGACCTGGAACTGGCCGCCGGAATTTTTAAGGGGAAGAAAGTTCATCCCCGGGTGAGAGTGCTCATCATCCCAGCTTCGAGGCAGGAATACCTGCAGGCTTTAAAAAAAGGATTTATTGAAATTTTTGCAGATGCCGGCTGTATAGTTCTCAATCCCGGTTGCGGTCCGTGTTTGGGAGCCCACCAGGGAATCCTTGCTCCGGGGGAGGTGGCTCTGAGCACAGCCAACAGGAATTTTCGTGGGCGGATGGGAAGCCGGGATTCCGAGATTTACCTGGCCTCTCCGGCAACAGTGGCTGCCTCTTCGATCGAGGGGAAAATCGCAGACCCGAGGAAATTCCTATGAAGAAGGGAAGAGTCTGGAAATACGGAGATAACGTCAACACGGATGTGATTTTTCCCGGAAAGTATACTTACTCTGTCATGGAGCCTGAGGAGATGGCCCGTCATGCGCTTGAAGATTTAGACCCGGATTTTGCCCAGCAGGTCAAACCTGGAGACATGATTGTGGCTGGCCGGAATTTTGGCTGCGGGAGCTCGCGCGAACAGGCGGCCACGTGCTTGAAATATGCCGGCGTCCAGGCCGTGATCGCCAGGTCTTTTGCCCGGATTTTTTTCCGAAATGCCATCAACCAGGGACTGCCCGTGCTTCAGTCAGAGGAGGCGGTGGATAGCATCAAAAGCGGAGAGGAAATAGAAATCGATTTTGCTTCAGGGAAAATAAAGACGGAAAAGGGAGTTTTTGCATTCTCACCTTTTCCTGAATCAGTTTTGGGAATACTGAAAGAAGGAGGGCTCATTCCTTACACGAGGAAGAGATTGAAAGAAAAAGACTAGAGGAGGTTTAGATGCCAAAATACAGGATCGCTGTGCTGCCCGGTGATGGAGTGGGAAAGGAAGTCGTAGAATGTGCCCTGATCGTGCTGGAGAAGATAGGACTGGACGCCGAATATGTCGAGGGAGACATCGGCTGGGAATTCTGGTGCAAAGAGGGGAATCCTCTTCCGGACCGGACCATTCAGATGCTCAAGGAGACGGATGTCTGTCTCTTCGGAGCGATCACTTCCAAACCAAAAGAGGATGCGCTGAAAGAGTTGGATTCCTCTTTAAAAGACAAAGGGCTCTCCTACTTCAGTCCGATCGTCCGCCTTCGCCAGGAATTCGACCTCTACACGAACCTCAGGCCCTGCAAAGCTTATCCGGGAAATCCTCTCAACTACCGTGATGACGTTGACCTGGTTATATTCAGGGAGAACACGGAGGGAATGTATGCGGGTGTGGAGTTTCATCCGCTTCCGGAGGAAGTCAGACAGGCTCTTCTTATTCATCCCAAAATGGCCAGGTTTAAAGAGATCCCTCTCGAGGAGATCGCGTTCTCGACAAGGATTATGACCAAGAAGGCCTGCACGAGGATTTTAAGAGGGGCTTTCGAGTATGCGCGAAAAAAGAAACGGCGTTCTGTGACCCTTGTGGAAAAGCCCAACGTGCTGAGAGAGACCGGAGGCTTCATCCTGGATATTGCCAGAGAGATGGCAAAGGAGTACAAGGATGTCGAGTTCTGGGAGGCGAACGTGGATGCTATGGCCATGTGGCTGATAAAAAATCCCCAGGACTATGATGTCCTGGTGGCAGAGAATCTTTTCGGCGATATCATCTCCGACCTTTCCGCTCAGCTCGTCGGAGGACTGGGTTTTGCCTGCAGCGGAAATATAGGGGACGATTACGCGGTGTTCGAGCCCACGCATGGCTCGGCGCCGAAATACACCGGGCTCTACAAGGTGAATCCGACGGCCATGCTCCTTGCCACAAAAATGATGCTCGAATGGCTGGGAGAAGAGGAAACGGCCGGAAAGATGGAAGCGGCGATTGCCCTGGTGATAAAGGAAGGAAAGGTGAGGACCTACGACCTGGGTGGCAAATCGACCTCCCTGGATGTGGCCCACGCAGTGGCATCAAAACTCTGAATAGAGAGAAGAAATGGGTCAGACAGTCATCGAAAAGATCATCCAGAACCACACTGAAGAGGAAGCAAAGCCGGGCAATATTGTCTGGATGAACCTGGATATCCGGTCGGCCCGGGATTTTGGAGGGCCCAATGTGGTTAGGAATTACGAGCGGGAATTCGGAGATGCTCCGCTGGCAGATAAAAAGAAGACTTTTTTCACTTTTGACCTCTGTGTGCCTGCCTGCTCGTTAAAGTACGCGGATAACCAGCAGGTGTGCCGTGAGTTTGCCAAGAAAATGGGAGTCAAGGTTTTTGACGTGGACCGTGGAATCGGGTCTCATGTGTTGATCGAAGAGGGCCTGGTGCAGGCGGGTTCGACTGTCGTCGGAACCGACAGCCATCTGAATATTCTTGGAGCTGTGGGATGTTTCGGCCAGGGTATGGGAGATGTGGATATCACTTTTGCCTTTAAGACAGGAAAAACATGGTTCGAGGTTCCTGAAACGCTCAAGGTTGTGATCAAAGGAGACTGCGATTTTCCGGTGGCAGCCAAGGACCTGACTCTTTACTTGCTGAAAGAACTGGGAACACACAGAGCGGCCTTGAAGGCTGTAGAGTTCTGCGGAGAGGGGGTTCGGAATCTTTCCCTCTCCGGCCGGATCACTCTCTGCAGTATGGTGACTGAGATGGCCGGGATCATCGGTTTCGTTCCAGAATTCGGTGATTCGCTCAGGAATGAGGTGGAAGGACTTTCCGCTTCGAAATTTTCCCCTCTTCAAGCAGATGAGGATTCAGTTTATTCAGAGGTGATAGAGATCGATATCAGTGGGATTCCTCCTCAGGTGGCAGCTCCCTATTCACCGGACAATGTTCAGGACGTCTCGAAGCTCAAGGGTGTTAAGATTGACACCGGGTTTATCGGCTCCTGCACCAACGGACGAACCGAGGACCTGGCTGTGGCGGCCCGAATACTGAAAGGCCGGCGGATCAAAGAAGGCGTGACATTGAAAGTCGTTCCGGCGACTAAACGAGTGTACGAAGAGATTCTGGAGAAAGGCATCCTCCAAGACCTCTTCCGAAGCGGTGCCATCATCAGTAGTCCGGGCTGCAGTGGGTGTGCCGATGGCCACGTCGGACTGACTGGAAAAGGGGAGGTTCAGCTCAGCACGGGGAACAGGAACTTTGCCGGAAAACAGGGTAAAGGAGAGACGTACCTCGCCAGCCCGGCGGTTGTGGCTGCCTCCTGTCTTGCCGGACAAATCGTCAGTCCCGAGGATATATAAGATGACCGAATCTGTTTTTTCAGGGAGGATCTGGGTTCTTCAGGACAACAAAGGAAGATTAATTGCAGACATCGATACGGACCAGATTTACCATAATTCCTACCTTCATATCATCGATGTTTCCCAGATGGGACAGTATGCTCTGGGAAACCTTGAGGGTTGGAAGGATTTTCCTCAGAAAGTTCGGCCGGGGGACATCCTCGTCACCGGAAGAAATTTTGGGGCAGGGTCCTCCAGACAGCAGGCTGTGGACTGCTTTATCTCCTTGAAAGTGGGATTAATTCTGGCTCCCTCTTTTGGCGCCATCTATTTCAGGAATGCCGTCAATTCCGGTTTTCCTCTTCTGAGATGCCCGGCGCTCGATGAGCTGGTGGTCAACCGGGTCCTTGAAACCGGAGACGAGATCAGAGTCGATGGTCGATCCGGCAAAGGCTCAAACACCAGTAAGAAGATACCCTTTCAGGTTGAGTCCATGAGCCCTGTCCAGTATGATATCTATAAAGCCGGCAGCCTATTCCACTATGGGAAAAAAGCGTCGGGATGAGTCAGGGGATGATCATTCTAGCAGTGGACACCACCACTTTCACCGGGTCGGTCGCCCTTCTGCAGAAGACCAATCTGATGGCAGAGGTCAACATCGATTCATCATCCACTTATTCTGAGCGTCTCCTTCCTGCGGTCGATTTTCTGCTCAAGACAAATAAACTGAGTATCCAGGATATTGATGGTTTTGCAGTGGCTGTTGGCCCCGGCTCTTTCACAGGAATTCGGATTGGCTTGAGTACGGTAAAATCTTTTTCGTTTGCCTCCGGGAAACCGGTTGCCGGAGTTTCCGCCTTAAAAGCTTTGGCTGAGAAAATTCGACACAGCCAGACACACCTTCTTTGCCCCCTTCTGGATGCCAAGAAAGGAGAGATTTATGCGGCTCTCTTTGAATCAAAAGGAGATAAACTCTTTGAAGTGGTTCCTCAGGGAGTCTATTCTCCTGACCGTTTCTTTTCTCTTCTTCCTGCTCACAGGATAGTTTCTTTTATCGGAAACGGAGTGGGGGTTTACAGGAAAAGGATTTTTCAGTATTTTAAGGATAAAGCCAGATTATCTCCTCGCTCCCAGTTCATTGCCTATGAGATTGGGCGTTTGGGTTACGATATGCTGAAGAAGAAAAAGGGAGTGAGTGCGGAGGAACTTGAGCCCTTGTATTTTCGAAAATCCCAGGCGGAGGAAAACAGTTAAAAAAGTCAAAATTCTCCCGGATTTCTTCTCTCTGAGGAGGATGGAAGAAGAAGACATCTCTGCGGTTATGGAGATAGAGAACCTTTCCTACCCTAATCCCTGGCGTGAAATGACGTTTCGAGGGGAACTCTATAACCAACCCGTATCTTTTCCTTTTGTCATGGCCCATAAATACCAGAGGAGGATCATTGGCTACGTTATTTTCTGGTGCATAAAGGACCGGGCTATGATCAACAATATAGCTATCCATCCCGATTTCAGACGCATGGGAGTGGCTGAAGCGGTTATGCGCCAGGTTCTGGATCAGATCAAGAAAGCGGGTGCCAACCTTGTCACGCTGGAAGTCAGGCCGTCTAATGTTGCTGCGCGGTCCTTGTATAAAAAATTAGATTTTGAGGTTTTGGGAATAAGAGAAAATTATTACCACGACCCTCCTGAAGATGCCTTGATAATGGGCAAATTTCTCAATTAATATTATCGAAACAAACCCTGTCGAATCGAAATAAGTCCTCTGTCATTGCGGC
>Ga0180438_10004797_pt1 | contig 19233 bp, 15 predicted proteins | sample SS_ome_12_FD_132455 | JGI IMG/M metagenome (GOLD analysis project Ga0180438, IMG submission 132455) | Hypersaline lake sediment archaeal communities from the Salton Sea, California, USA - SS_3_D_2 metaG | ecosystem: Environmental > Aquatic > Non-marine Saline and Alkaline > Hypersaline >...
GCATCGCCGCCAGTTCCGACGGTTTCTCGGCCGCCGCCGTTCCTTGCCGAAGCCACTCGATCGCGTCATCGCGCCGGCCGGAATGAATCTCGATTCGGGCGAGCGTGGCGTAGGACGAGTCGCTCTCGGGAGCGACCTCGAGCAGCCGCAAGGCCTGACGCCGGGCTTGCTCGAAGTCGCCCCCGGCAAGAGCGCACTCGGTGAGCAGCACCAGGGCATCGGCGTCGTCGGGAGCGAACCGGAGCGCTTCGGTGGCAGCCGCGGCCGCTTCTTTGAGCCGGCCCGCTCGCTGCCAGAATTCGGCCCGCAGCACGTGGGCCCTGGGCGAGACGGGGTTCACGGCCACCAGCCTATCCATCCAGAGATCGCCCTCCTCCGGTCGATCGAGCCGTCCGCGCAACAGTGCCGCCAGCCGGGGATAGCTTTCCAGGTCGTGCGGGGCCAGCCGCAGCCGCCAGGCCAGGCAAGAGGCGGCTTCGGCGAACTGCTCCCGCCTCAGGGCCTCTTCGGCATTTGCGAGAAAGAGGCGGGCGTTGCGGCGGAGCTGGAGACCGTGCAGCCAATATGCCCCGCCCGATACCACGGCGGCAAGAACCGCCAGCACGGCCAGCAGACGGTAGTTCGGGCTTCTCATGTTTCTGCGACGGGAGAGGGGAGCCGTGTTCGCGCCACTAAAGCTCCCTCGTCCAAACAAGCAGCGGCACCGCGATGCTCTCCAGCCGAGCCTGCGCTTCCGCCGCATCTGCGGCCGAGGTCTGAAGCATCACTTTCGCCAGCGGTGACCAGGAATCGTCGGCCTGGGCCCGGAGGATCGCCATCCGGTGGCCGTAGATGCTGCAAAAGGCGGCCTTGCCCCGTTGATAGCAGTAGAGCACGTGCACTTGCCGGCCGTCGCGTGCGTAGCTCAGGCGACGAACCGGGATGGTTGTTCCGTCCGGAAGACGCAACGGCAGGTCTTGCGACTCAACGATTCGATAGCCGGCCGCCGGATAGCAGACCTCAGGAGGGTGCGGCAGGCCAAGCTGCCTGCCCACCCACACGGAAACGTGAAGAAGGGCGGCATCACCCGACGGGTTTTGATACTGCCGATTGACCGCGAAGTCGGCGTCGAGGCTTCCGGGGATCTCCGGCGGCGGAGCGTGCGGCATCTGTTGCCATGATCCCAACTGGGAGGGCAGTTCCAGCGGGTTGCGCCGCGGCGGGATCCGTTCGGGGGGTTCCCGCCGCGCCCGGATCGCCTCCACGCCCCCGTAACCGGCCGCCAGCAGGACCGCGGCGATCAGGATTCGACTGGTGATGCTCATCCGGCAGTCATTCAGGCCGACACGAGGCCATGATCCTCGTCGAAAAAGTCTTCGTCAAAGCGTTCGTCTTCCTCGATAGTTCGCTGCAGCACGCCCACGGAGTCAGGGTGCATGGGGAAGATGCGCAACAGCGACAATACTCCCGCCAGGAGCCACAGCATCACCACCGCTATCGGCATCATCAACCATCCGGCCAGGTCATGGAACACCGCCTGGGCCAGGGCGGGCCCCGCCGTCTGGTAGAGAATGGCCGTCAAGGTGATCCGGGCCACGTTGGCGGCGACGGCGATCGGGATCGCCGAGAGCACCAGGAACACCTTTTCCGCGAAGCTCCGCCGGACGATGAACGCGGCGCCGACGCAGACGGCGAAGAAAAGCATCATCATCTGCAGGCCGCTGCAGGCGTCCACCACGCCGAGGTCCGTGCGCGGCAGGTGGATGACGTTGCCTTGGGCGAAAGCGGGGATGCCTACGAGCTGAATCGCATACGTGCTCGTGATGCACGCGACGCGCTGCAAGGGATAGCTCAACAACCCGCCGACCGCGCCGGGAAGCGGAATCATGAAGACGAGAAAGGCGATCGAGGGGCCGGCCCAGCGGAGCACCCTCCAGCCGCCCAGAAGAAGTGCGATCCCGGCCAGGCACGGCAGAAGCGAAAGTGCGTCGAGCTTCGCAAGCGACCAATAGGCCGACGCCCAGCGGGCCGCGAGGCTCAGCCCCAAGAGCGGGATTCCCCAGAGACTTCCCTCGAAGGTGGCCTCGCCCAGCATGTCGCGGCGAACCCACAAAAGTACGGCGGCAAACAGCGGGACCAGGAATCCGTGCTGGTATTCGACGTAGTCGACCCAGGAGTGCAGAAGGCCGCTGAAGGGCCGGCTGTAAGCCCAGAGCACCACGGCGGCGAGAATCAGCCAGCCGGCCGCGGTGCGTATCTGCGGGATGAATTTGGTCACGCCTGGAAGCTCAACGAGGTTTTCTTGCCGGCGGCTCGCCCGGGACCGCGCTCGCTTTGCCGGCGGAAGGCACGCGGCTCTCGGGCAGGGGTTTGCGGCGGCCGTTTTGCTCGATCAAGGCGGCGTAAAGATCGGCCATCCGGCCCACCCGGCCCGCGAGCTGATAACGGCCGGCGACCTTCTGACGCCCGGAGCGGCCGAACTCCGCGCGAAGCTCCGCGTCGGCGAGCAGTTTGGCCATCTGGATGGCGAAGCTTTCAGGGTCGGCGGGCGTTGCCAGAAGGCCGTCGATGCCGTCTGCGACCACGTCGCGGTTGCCGGGAATGTCTGAAGCGACCGCGGGCACGCCGCAGGCCAATGCTTCGAGCAGCGCCAGCGGCAGCCCTTCCCAGCCGGAGGTGAGCACGAAGAGATCGAGTGCCCCGAGCAGTTCGGGCACGTCATCGCGCCAACCGAGAACGACGATCTGGCCGCCCCGTCTCCGCCGGTCGATCTCGGTCTCGACGAGGTCGTTCCACGGGCCGTCGCCAATGAGGAAGAACTTCGCCTCGATGCCTTCGCCGAGCAGGAGGTCTGCCGCTTCGACGAAGCACAACGGGTTCTTCTGGCGGCAGAGGCGGCCGACCATGCCGACGGCGGGCACGCCTTCGGCCAGTTGAAAGACGCGCCTGCGCACCGCCGCCCGCGCGTCGGCCGCCAGAGGAGCAAAGCGGGAGGCGTCGATCCCGTTGGGAATGAGGTGGACCCGCCGCGACGGCACCCGCAGCCACTTTCGCGTGAACTCGGCGTCGGCTTCTTTGAGGCAGACGACGGCGTCCGAGAAGCGTCCGCTGAGCCATTCGGCCGAGAAGTAGAGTGCCTTCTCGATTTTCGAGTTTGCCGCCGGCAGCGAGAAGCCGTGGACCGTGTGCACTACGTTCGGCACTCCGGCCAGCCGCGCGGCCAACCGCCCCAGCACGCCCGTCTTGGAAGAATGCGTGTGCACGACGTCGAAGCGGTGCCGCCGCATCAGTCCGGCAAGCTGCGCAAGCGCGGCCAGATCAGAGCGGGGAGAGATCGGCCGCACCAGCCGGTCGGCAAACAGGCACTCGATCCCGTGCGCCTCGGCCGTCTCGCTCAGCGGGCCGGGCGACCGGCAAATCAGAAACGGCTCGAAGGCGGCCCTGTCCAGGCTCGCGAGCTCGTCGAGCGTCACCTTCTGAACGCCGCTCAGAATCGGCAGCAACTGCACGTGCGCGATGCGAACCGGCGGCCCCGTGGCGAGGGCCGGTTTTGCATCGGGTCGGGCATCAGCCGCTGCGCCCTTCACGTCAATCCCCCTTTTCCCATGCTACGTCACGCAGGCCGCGTCTCCAGCGCTTTCCTTTGCTTTCTACCATCCGGCTGAGCAGGTCGGCGACCCTGGCGATCTGCACTCGGCGATCGTAGTGCTCTTCGACCCGCCGGCGTCCGGCCCGGCCCAGCGACTCGCGCAGCTCCGCACAACGGCAGAGTCTCACCAGCGAATCGACAAGCTGCCCGGGATCGTCGCCCTCAAAGAGCAGGCCGGTCCGGCCGTCGACGACCACTTCCGGGATGCCTCCGGCGCGGGCGGCGACCACGGGCTTGCCGCAGGCCATCGCCTCCTGGAGCACAAGCCCCAGGCCTTCGCTCCGCGAAGGCATCACCAGCAAGTCGATGGAGTGCATGATGCGGGGAATATCTTCTCGTGCTCCGAGGAACTGCACGCGCGGGTGATCGCGATTGGGGAGGCTTTGCTCGTACTTGCGGTCTTCCTCCGAGCCGGAGACCGACCCGACGATGAGGATCGTCGCTTCCGGCACCGCGGCGACGAGCCTGGGAACCACGGCCAGGAGCCGGTCCTGCCCTTTTCTCTGCGTGATGAGCCCCACCTGGGCGATGACCACGTCGCCGTTGCGGATGCCGAGCCGGCGGCGATTTTCCCGGGCGGCGTCAAAACGCTCCAGGTCGACTCCGTCCGGCACCGTGTGGATACGTCGCCGAAAGGCGCGCAACTGCCAGGCGGGAAACTTCGCCTTGACCGCCTCGGCGATGAAGACGGTCACGGTTGCCAGGGGGAGCTCGAGGAGGTCCAGCCAGCCGTGCGGCCGATCGAGCTTGTCCCAGATCATCACGGGGATGCCCAGGCTCCGCGCGGCCAAGCCGATGGTGAGGATTCCCCGCATATCGTTCGAGTAGACGCCGGCGATCTTCCGCTCGCGCAGCGTCTTCCTCGCGCGGAGCACGTAGCGTGCCGCCTGCCAGCCGAGCTTGAGCCGCTGCGCGCCGCGGTCGCGATAGACGGCTCCCCCGTAGCGGGCGAGCAGCGGAGGGTAGTCAAAGCGAACGACCTCGACGCCGAGCCGGCGGACCGCGTCGGCGAAAGGCCCGTCGGCCGTCACGCCCACCAGCGGCGTGCCCCGGCCGCGGCCCCATTGCTCCAAAAGCGCCAGGAGCGTCCGCTGCTGCCCGTACATGACGTGGGGGTAACTCTCGACGAAGAGGACGGCCGGGCCGCCGGGCTGGGGATTTCCGGCAATACTCATTGTGCGTGAACGAGGCGAGCGGGCGCGGCGCGGCGGGCGGCAACGAGCCTTGCCTGCGTGTTGCGGACCGCGTGCGGCAAAGCGGCCAACAGGCCGCAGAGGAACCAGAAGTTCCGCTGCCGGATGCTGAGGATGGTGACGCCGTAGAGCATCAGGCTTGCAAATCCCAAGAGGGCGCAGAGGATGAAAAGGCGCTGCTTGTCCGTGTCGCTCCAGCGAAGCCCCATCCAGCCTGCGTGCAGCACGGCTACGTGCAGCATCGCGAACGCCAGGAACCCGGCCGCCCCTTCTTCCACCAGCACGGAAACGTACGAGTTGTGCACCTCCCCGCCCGGATAGAGAACCGTGAAGTTGGCCGGACCCGTCCCGAAGACGGGCCGACTGGGAAACTTCTCCAGCGCGCTGGCAATCTGTGCGGATCGGTTCTTGTCCAACTCCTCGTCTCCACGGGTCCACTGGAGGAACCGTTTCACCGGTCGCTCGATGGCCGGGTCTTTCCCGGCGACGTAAGGCTTGTCCCTTTCCTGCCAGACAACCGCCACGAAGACGCCGAAAGCAACGACCAGGGCCGCGCTGATTCCGACGAACAACATCTGCGCGATCGTGCCGGTCCATACTCGCCGAAGGCCGAGGTAGGTGATCCCCGCGCCGCAGAGCAAGATCATCAAGAGTCCCGTCCGGCTGCCGGTGGCCAGCACCACGACCGGGATCGCGCCGACGAGGACGATGCAGCCGAGCCGCACGAGCTTGGGCAAATCGCGGGTGGCCGCGAAAGCCGCCAGCATGGCAAACACGGGAATGCAGTAGGAGGGCACCTGGTTCGAGTACTTCATCGTGGAAGACAGGCGCATCGTGAATTCGTCGCGCGTCCAGGCGGGCGCTCCGCCGATAAGCGACCAGACTCCCACAGCCGAGACGACGCCCGCGCCAAGCGCCCAGGCATAGAAGCAGCGCATCCACTTCTGCCACGAGTCGACCAGCGCGACCGCCGTCAGCAGGAGGAGAAACCCGTAGACGTAGTTGGCCGTCTCCACGGCGCTCCGCTCCCAGGGAACGTCTTTCCGCAGCACGTTGACCAGGAAAGAGACGCAGGCGATCGCCGTAAACGCCGCCCCCGCCGCGACGGCGTTCCGCTCGACGCTTGGGCGGGGAAGCGACGATGCTCGATTCCGGCCGGAGTGCAAAAGCATGGCCAGCCACGTCAGCACCATGATCACTTCGCAGGCGGCGATCTTTTCTCTTACGACCGGCAGCTCCGGCGTGATCAGGATTGCCGAGGAGAAGATCGCGACGTAGAGTCCCCGCACGGGCGTGGGGGCGATCGCCCCCACAAACACAATCGCCGCCAGAACGGCTCCCACGCCGGCAAGAACGTAGATCTCCGTCAACCCCGGCTCCAGTCCGATTCGATCAAACCGCCATTCGAGCGCACGCGGCGCTTGAGGAAATTCGGCACGAGCGGATACCCCAGGCGCAACAGCGGAAACGCATAGCAGCAAAGCGGCAGGCCGAACTGACGGATCGCCTTGCCGCAGAGCAGAGCCAGCCTGGCGTTCTGCCGCGCCCTCGTGAAATTCGTCTGGAAGTAGCTCTCGTTCCGCAAACGGCGCTTGACCAGCACGTCGGGCAGATTGGCCACCTTGCACCGCTGCGCGACGCGGAGGAAGAACTCGAAATCGATCAAATACTTCTGGGCGGGATCGTAGTTGACGCCGCCGAGCACCAGTTCCCGCCGGAACATCACGGCACTGTGGCAATAAGGGATGCACTTTGCCGCCTGCCGGCGGATCGCCGCATCGGTCTCGGGATAAAGCCGCGTCACGTGCTCATTCCGCTGCGAATCTTCCCGCTCCTCGCCGCTTCCCACCCAACCATGGTCGAGGTGCTTTTCCAGAAACGTCACTTGCCGCTCAAGCCGCTCGGGAAAAGCCTCATCGTCGGCGTCCAGGTTGGCCAGATATTTGCCTTCCGCCAAGGTAGCGGCCAGTGCCAGCGAGGCGGCCCGCCCGGAACGGTTCCTGTGCAAGATGCGCAAACGATCGTCGTCGAAAGAGTCCAGAATCTCCGCCGTCCGGTCCGTCGAACCGTCGTCGATCACGATGATTTCGATGTCCCGAAGCGACTGCCCGAGCAGGCTCAAAAGCGCGGCCGCGATCCATCTCTCCTCGTTGAAGACGGTGATCCAGGCTGCTGCAATGGGGCGGTGCATCAGAGTCCGCTGCTATTTCAGTCTCCGGCCCCGCTCTCCGTCGGCCTGCACGTGGCGATCAACGAAGAAGCCACGAGCGGGAAAAGAAGCGGCAAGAGACGCGTCTCCAGCGGCCGGAGGGCCCCGCTCGCGAGCGCTCCGAGGGAACCGCCGAACGGGTTGAGCGTGACGCGGTCCGCGTGCCAGCTTGTTACCGAAAAACCCGCCTCCCCGAGCAGCGCCTCAAACTCCGCTCTCCCCCAGCCGTACAAATGGGCTGGGTGGTCGGCCCGCGCCGAGCCGAACACCGCGCGCACCAGCCGGGAGACGCGGTGCAAGTTGGGCACTGCAACCACGTAGCAATCCGCCCCCATGTCGCTCAGTACGCCGAGCGCATCGAGCGGCCTCGGCAGGTGCTCCAAAACGTGAGACAGCACGATCACGTCGAATTGCCCGCGGCAAAACAGCCGCGGCAGATCCTCCAGGCGGCCGCTCACGCAGCGGGCGTAGCGAGACGATGCTTCCACGCAGGCCGGCTCGGAGTCGACTCCCACGGCCTCGTGTCCCTTGGCCGCCAGGAGCCGCAACAGCTCGCCGCGGCCGCAACCGACGTCCAGAATCCGCCGCGGCTCGCCTGCCGACGCCCGAACCGAATGACTTTCGAGGACCGCCTTGGCAAGCGACTCGTAAAGGCTTTCTCTGAGAATCTGCTCGCGCGCGACGAGTCGGATTTCCAGGTGTCGCGGCTTTTCCGAGACAGGTGGCGCGAGCTCTGATTGGGAATCGATGCGGCCCGGTTCGCTCGATCCGTCACGCATCTGCGCTGCCTTGTCTTTCTAAGGAGTCGTAAAGCCGGAGGTAGTCGCCCACCATGCGATCCGCGGAAAACCGCTCTGCCACGCGCAGGCGGGCACGGGCTGCCCGTTCGGCTGCTCCCTCGGGCAAGGACAGCACGCGGCAGATCGTTTCGCTGAGTGATTCGGGGCTCTTCTTCTTGAAGAACAGCCCGCACCGGCCGTCTTCCGTGAGCAGCTCCTCGAAGACGGGGATCCGGCTGGCGACAATAGGCGTTTGGCAGGCCATCGCCTCGGCCACCACGAGCCCGAAGCCCTCTTGTGCGTCGCTGGGGACAACCGCCACCGCGGCGGTCGCCACTTCGCGGAGCACGTGGTCATGAGGCAGCCAGCCCGTGAAGTCGACTTGATCGGAGACGCCCAGGCTTGAGGCGAGTTGCACTAGCGTCGTCTCTCTCGGCCCCGTGCCGATCATCAGGAGCCGGACCGCCGGAAACTGCCCGGCGACCCGCGGCATCGCCCGGATCAGCACGTCCTGGCCCTTGACGTCGACCAGCCGGCCGGAGCAGACGAGCTTGTATGGCTCGCGGTGACCGGCGTTCTTGCAGCTTGCAGCGATGCCGGCCACGTCGATGCCGTTGGGAATCACCACGTGGCGGGGCAGCCGGCCATCGCGGATCTCCGACGCGAGCGGGGCCGAGCGGCCGAACGAGCGGGCGACCGCGCGGGAAACGTACACCACGGCCGTCGCCTGCGGTTCCGTCAGCCGCACCGACCAACGATAGTGCGGGTACATCGAGCGATACGTCTCGTGCTGCGTGGAAACGATCACCGGCACGCGCTGCCTGGCGGCCAGCACCCGCGCGGCCACGCCCGGCACGCAGAAGTTCGTGTGTACGACGTCCGGTCGCACGCGACGCAAAAGCGGCCGGAACGCTTCCGCAAAACGGCGGTGCTGGCCGACGAGGTGCCAGATCCGCTCCTTGGGCGGCACGGCGACGTCAACCACTTCCACGCCGGCTGGCACTGGCGGCGGCTCCACCTGCCGGCCGTCGTCCCAGCGGCAGAAGGTCACGCCGTCGCCCCGGGCGACCAGCGCGGCGGCGACGTGGTTCACAAGGCCCCAAATCGCCTGCGCGCCCTTGCGGTCGGTGAATACGAACTTCATCCGGCTGCACCACTCTGCATCGTGCCCTGGCAGCCTTGCTCCGAATGGCTGGTCGTCGCCGCCGCTCCCTCCTCCGGCCCGACATTGTAGACCTGCAAGTACCGGGCGAAGGTGTTTTGCTCCGAATACTTCCGCAATACCGACTCCTGCCCGCGCAGGCCGAGGGCTTGCGACGCTTCAGGATTTCGATAATGCCAAAGGAGCACGTCTCGCAGCTTTTGCCAGTCGCCGCGCGGGAAGCGATGGCCGTTCGCGCCGTCGTCGAGGAAGTCGTCGGAGGCGGCAAAGTCCGCCGTGATCGTCGGCACGCCGCACTGCATCGCCTCCAGTGCGGCCATGCCGAGGCCCTCGAAACGGGAAGGCAACACGAACACATCCGCCTCCCGCAGCACGGCAAGAACCTCGGCGTGGTCCAGTCGCCCCAGCAATCGAAAACTCTCGCCGCAGCCCAACTCCGCGGCCACTCGCCTCAGTTCCCGCCGCAGCGGCCCGTCGCCGATGAGCACGCCCCGGACAGGCCGGTCGGCGGCGGCCTCTAGCGCCGCAAACCCGCGAAGGAGCGTCGGCCAATCCTTCTCTCGTGCAAGCCGCCCGCACCCACAGACGATGAACTCCGACCGCGGCCCCCCGGCGGGACGTTCGGCCTCCACCGGCAGCGGCTCAAGCGGCGGCGGAATCACAAAAACAGGCTTGCCGGCGCGGGAGCCGTCCCGGCCGATTGATCGGGCAACCGTCGGGGAATTGCAGACGACGTGGCCCGCCAGGCGGATCGCCGCTTGCCAGCCGACCCTGTGGCGCCAGCTCCATTGGTCCAGCGGCATGTGCAGCGTCGTTACCAACCGCGGAACCCGCATCGCCCGCAACAACAGCGTCACCGGCAACAGGCGCGCGTAGAGGTGGAGGTGGCAGACGTCGGGCTTTCTTTGGCGAACGAGGCGGCGGAGCCTCGCCAGGGCCGCCGGCAGCGGACCGCCGATCCGGTGCACGGCCGCGGCACACTGCCGTGCCTTCTCCCAATGCGCCTCGTCGCCCCCGCCGAGCACCGCCAACTCGACCTCCACGGCAGCTTTTTCTCGAAGAAACCGCGCCAGTTGCCACACGTACTGCTCCGTCCCGCCGGTGTGCCAGCCTTCCAGCAGCATCAGGATTCGCGGCCGTGTGCCTTCGCTTCGCTCCATTTTTCGCCGCTCAGTTGACATCCGCCGGCGCGATCCGGCTGCCGGAACGTGCAAGCAGAAGAAGCAGATCTTTCGCCAGCGCCCTGGTTCCATAGCCCGCGCCGCTCCTCCAAGAGTAAGCCCCTTGCCGCATCATGTCGGCAAGAATCCGGATTCTCGGGAAGACGGGTTGGGTGTAGTCATAGAGTGCCGCGCGGTCGGCCGTCCAGGTCGCCAGTCGTTCGAAATACGACGCGCCGTTGTAGAAAGCGTCCCGGTATTCCGAGCGGGTCTGCTCCGCCAGTCCTTTGAGGAAACGGGAATACTCCTCGGCGACGGAGGCAAGCAGCAGGTAGTGATCCCTGCCCGTTCTCACGATCCTTTTTAGGCGGCCCGCCGGCGAAACGTCGTAGCTGCCCGTCACGGCGGCTTCGTGCCGGCGATACACGGCAAGCCTGTCGGGCAGGTAGGCCACGCTGCCCATCACGTTGGCAAGGAACTGGATCCACTGGTCGTGGGCCTGCATCCGCTCGGGATCGTTGAAATCGCGGGACCTCTGTTGCCACGGGATGTCCTCGATCAGCCGGGAAGAGAAGGTGCAGACGAAGCCGGCGGCCGTGAACCAAGGACGATTCTGCAGCGGGCCACACACTCGGAACCTGGGAATCCGAGGCAAAACGTCGCCCCTCGGGGCGAGATGGCCGTCGGCGACGTCTGCCGAATGCACAACCAGGACCACGCCTGGGTAGGGAAGGATCGCTTCGGAGACCCGCTTGAGCTTCCCCTCTCGCCACACGTCGTCCTGGTCGCAGAAGGCGATCCAGTCGCCCTCCGCGAGGCTGGCCGCCTTGAGGAAATTCTCGCCGTAGCCCAGCCGCGTTTCATTCTGGAAAATGCGCACCGGGAAGGGCGCATGGCGGGCGAACTGCTCAACGACCTCCAACGTGCGATCGGTCGAGCCGTCGTCGCTGACCACCAGCTCGCAGGGCGACAGCGTCTGCCGGGCGAGGCTGTCGAGCTGCTCGGCGAGGTAGCGCTCGCCGTTGTAGGTGGCCATGGCGATGGAAATCCGCATCCGCTCAAGACCCCTTGCAGGCGACGATGGTCACCGACTCGGCGCATTCGGGCGCGCGTGCCGCCCGGCGGTCCGCCCGTCGCGCGTCTCGGCTCCAAGCCGGCCTGCGCTCGACGGGGCCGGCCTCCGGGTCGCGGCCTTCGGCGATCGCCGCGCTCCGGCGGAAAGAGAACTCCGCCTCCGCCGGCGGTGGCAGCACCGTGGGATGGCCGAAACCCGCTGTGCTCAACAGGCCGTTCAGCCCGGCGGGTGAGAAGACCACCAGGTGCCGCGGCGGCTCGAGGCCCCGCCACGCCGCTCTGTAGCGCTGGTATCCCTGCGACGAGATGTTGGGCGTTTGAATCCAGATCCTGCCGCCCGGGCGCAGGAGCCGGTGCAACGCCTCAAGCACTTCCCGCGGCCGGTGAAGGTGCTCGATGACGTGGTTCATCGTGATCTGGTCGAACGTCTCCGACGGCAAGCCGGACGCCGCAACCGTCCCTTCCACGATCTTGTGGCCGGCGGACCGCGCCGCGCGGGCGGCCTTCGGATCGATCTCCAATCCGACGGTGTCATAGCCGAGGGCCCGGGCGACGCTGAGAAACCGGCCGTTGCCGCATCCGACGTCGAGCAGCCTTGCGCCCGCCGGGGATGCCGGCAAGTGGCGGACCATATAGTCCAGGTTCTTGCGGCGGCCCGGCAGGAGGGCCATCACCATCCAGCCCAGCGTCAATGCATGCGGCAGGTCGTGGCCGAAACGGCGACGGAGGTAGCCGTTGCGAAGGCCCTGCCGAAACGCCGAGAGTCTGCTCCGCCGCTGGTTGACAAGCCCGCATTCGTCCGGGCAGACTGCGTGGGTATAATACTCGGCGTACGCCCGAGAGATCGATGCTTCGGTGGGCCGCGGGTCGAGGTAGGCGCTCGCGCAGCCGTCACAGCGCCAAAGGGTCCACTGGCCCGGGGCCACGAAAAAGACGCGGTCGCAAAGGCCGCGCTCGAGCAGACTCCGCCCCTGGCGCCCGCAGACGGGGCAGCAGCCCACGCTCTCAAGATCCCTTTCCGGCCAGCGATCGGAGATCATGGCGTCAGCGATTCCGCGGCCGCCGAGACGGTGCTGCGGACGTACCTCCAGACGGCAGCGAGGTAAACGGCGCCGCACGCCGCGACCCGGATCCAGAACGGCACGCCCGCCGCCTGCAGCACGAGCGAGAGTGCGATTGCGAGCCCGGCCCCGGCCAGCGGCAACACCCAGCCGCCGGCGTCAAAACTGCCTGTGATGCGGCGAAGAGCCGGCAAGGCGGCGATCCAGCCCGCCACGTGCATCGCGGCCACGGCGGCGGCGGCGCCGATCGTCCCCAGCCAAGGCACGAGCACAAGACCGCCGCCCACGGCCACCACGCAGGAGACCGCCACGACGCGAAACAGCGCGCGGTCCTCGCTGAAGGCGATCAGCGAATGCTCATAGCTCGCCTTGGCGAAGCTGAAGACCACGGCCACCGCAAGAACCCGCACGAGTGGGACGGCGGTGGTATACTGCGGGCCGAAAACCAGCGCCACCAGCGCCGGCGCCTCGGCCGCCATGGTCGCCGCAATGGGAATGGCGATCACCAGGTGCACGCGAACAAAGGTTCTTACCTCCTGGGCCGCACGGTGCCGGCGCTCTTTCACCACCCGCGCCAACCTCGGCATGAACACCGAAGCGAGCATCACGGGGACCATCCAGCTCAGCGCGACCAGCCGGAAGGCGGCGGCGAAAACGCCGAGGGCCTCGGTGCCAAGGAAACCGCGGACGATCAGATGGTTGGCGTGCAGCCAGATGGTCACCAGGGCCATCGTCAGGCCCAGCGGCAGTGAGTCGACGACTGCCGCGCCCAGCGTGGCGAGCGAAGGCCACTCTAACCGGATCCTGTATCGATAGAGGAGGCCCCAGCCGGCAAGAAACGCCAGCAGTCCGAACGCGGCGGGGAAGGCGGCATAGTAGTAGACTTCGGCCGGCGAGCGGACGAGGCTGAGCAGTGCTACGGCAGTGGCGACGGCGATGCCGGCGCCGACCAAGGCATTGATCCGCATCAGCTCGAGCCCGGCAAAGACCCATTCCACACCCAGCGCGGTGGTGAAGAGGATCAGTCCGGCCAGCAGCAGAATCACCCGCTGCGTCGGGTCGGAAATCGCCAGTACGGTGAAACCCGCCAAGGCGGCGTAGGCGACCACCGCCAGCGCCAACTGGAGCAGATTGACGACCAGCAGGGTCTGGCCGGCCTTGGAGCGGTCCTGCGCAATGGTTCGCGTGCCCCAGGTGGTCAGCCCCGGCGAGAGGAGGATCGATGCGTAGGCGGCCGCCGCGGTGGCGAAGGCGCACATGCCGTAGGCGGCCGGGCCGAGGGTGCGGGCGGCGTAGCCGAGCGTCACCAGCCCGGCCAGGATCGTCACCGCCCTGCCGGCCATCACGGCGGACAGATTCTTGGCCAGCGACGACGCCAAGACGCGTTGCCACGGGATTGGCGGCGACGGCAACTCGGCCGGCGCCGGTTCGGGGTCCGGGTACGGAATCGCCAACCTCTCTCCTACAGACGCCGGCACACCGTGCCGGCTGCGCTACCGCGGATGCGTGCGAGTCAAGCGCAAGCCGGTCTCGCTCCGCTCATTGGTTGCGTCGTCGCCGGCCGTCACAGGCATCTTCTGCTCGATGATCGTCAACAATTGCCTCTCGAAAGCTGCGAGCAAGCCGAGCAGTTGCTCGATGTCCTCGCAGGGAAGCTCTCCGTTCTGCTCGCCGACGACGGTCAACTGGCCGATCCGCCCGCCGGCGATCGCCAACGGAAGCTCCACCCGCCAGCACGGGTCGTCCTCGTATCGCTGCGGCCGCTCCCAGGAGGCGGTGTACTCCTCCTGCGCGGCGGGCAGGTTGACGTCGAGATCGATGCGGACGAGCCTGAGCTCGTCGGCCGCGGCGGTGAGCGTTTCCCAGAGCGCTCCCCACTGGCGGGAGCCGCGGGGGCGGATGCTCCAGGCGTGGGCCTTCTTCTTCGGGACCGCGACGGGGTGGATCAGCGTGCGGCCGATCCGGTAAATGCGGCCGGCCAAGAGCACCAGCTCGATCCGCCCGAACACGCCGCTGGCGACGAAGATGACGACGACCGCGGCGCAGGTGGTGACGGCGATCAGATCGTTCTTGAGGTACGTGCTGGCCAGGGCCGCCAGCGAGGTCAGCGCGCAGCAGACCGCGATGAAGCCGAGGACTTTGCGGTTGCTGCCCACCCGGTCCATGAGGCGGTGGTGCAGGTGGCCGCGGTCGGGGGCATAGATGCTGCGGCCGGTAAGCTTTCGCCGCAGGATGGCGGCCAGCGAGTCGAAGATCGGGATCGCCCAGATCGCCAGCGGCGCGGCCAAGAGCACGGTGCCCGGCCCTTTCAGGGCGCCGCGGATGGCCAGCGCGCCGACCACCAGCCCGATCAACATGCTTCCCGCGTCCCCCAGATAGACTTTGGCGGGCGGGAAGTTGAACCGGAGGAACCCGAAAAGGCTGCCGGCAAAGGCGGCGGCGATGATGCTCACCGAGTAGTAGCCCCCGAACGCCGCCATCACGCAGATGGCGGCGCTGGAAATGATCCCCAGCGTGGTGGCCAGTCCGTCGATGCCGTCGAGCAGATTGACGGCGTTGACGGCGCCGACGAGCCAGAAGAGCGTAAACGGCAGGGCGAGCAGGCCGAGGTCGACGTGGTAGCCGAAGATGCCGACCCGCCGAATCATCAGCCCGCCGGCCATCAGCATCGAGGCAGCCAGCACTTGCCCGAGCAGCTTGTGCCGGCCGCGCAGCGCGACGCGGTCGTCGACGGTTCCCACGGCGACGACGGTTGCGCACGCCGCCAGGAACGTGAGGATGTCGAACCAGTCGGAGAAGGGCCTTTGGGCCGATTTGCCGAAAACGACGTGAAGCGTGACGAGAACGGCGGCCGTGGCAAGGAAGACGGCGATGCCGCCCCCGAGCGGAATCGGCCCGGCGTGCAGCTTGCGACGGCCGTCGGGGCGATCGGTCAATCCGAACCGCGCGGCAACGCCCGAAACCAGCACGGTCAGCACCATGCTGGTCAGGCACGCAAGGCAAAAGATGGTTACCAGAAACAGCGACATTTCAGGCTATGGATGCGGCTTCGCGGGGGCGCCGGCTGGCCTTTCTTCCGGGCGTTTTCCGCCCGCTTCCTCGTCGCCGTAGTAGTCGTCGCGGCCGTTGCCATTCGTGGGGCCGTAGCCGTACTCGTAGCCCCCGTAGCGGTAGCTGGAATAACGGTATCCGTATCGGTAACTGTTGTAGCCGTACCTGCCGTAAACGTTCCCTTTGCCGATGCCGTTGACGACGATCCCCATGACCTTGGCTTCCAACGCGTTGAGAATGTCGAGGGCGTGCCTGGTGGCATGCCGGGCGTTCTTGGTCAGCCGGATGACCATCAGCACGGCGTCGACCCGGGGGGCGATGGACGCCGGGTCCGTCACCGCCAACAGCGGCGGCGAATCAACAATCACGAATTCGTACTGCTCCCTCAGCACGTCGATCAGCTCCTTGAAGCGGGAAGACGTCAGCAGGTCGGCCGGATGTTGCAGCTTCGGGCCGCTGGTGATCACCCAGAGATTCTCGACCGGCCCTTGCCGGATCGCCTCGGGCAGTTCCGCCTCGCCTGCAATGATCGAACTTGCGCCGACGTCGCTGCCGAGCGCGAAATATCTGTGGACCCTGGGGCGGCGGAAATCCGCGTCCAACAGCAGGACCTTGCGGCCGGAGTTGGCGATCGACACGGCGAGATTGGCGGCCAGCGTGGTCTTGCCGTCGCCGGGGCTGGGGCTCGTCACCTGAACGACCCGGTGTCCTTCGGCGCGGGCGCTGAAGTAGAGCGAGGTCCGCACGGCGCGGTAGGTTTCGGCCTCGCGCCCTTTCGGCTGGTGCATCGTGCAGAGAAGCGGGCTGGGCTCCGCGGCGGCCTTCTTGACGCGGCGCCGCTGCTTGGCGGCCGCAATGACCGGGATATGCCCCACGACCGGCAGCCCGAAATGCCCCTGGATGTCCTCCGGGCTGCGGAACCGTTTGTCGGCGACCTCGACGAGCAGGGCCAGCCCGAAACCCGCGATCAGCCCGACGCCGGCCGCGATCACCAGCACGACGACGAGGTTCGGCCAGACCTGCTGGCCGCGTGCCGGGCGGGAAATCAGCGCCGTCGACAACCCGCTGTAGTCCTTCGCCAGGTTCATCTCGCCCAACTGCTTGAGTACGCCGTCGAAGAGCTGCTTCGTTCTGGCGATCTCGTTGCGATAGAACTCGTCGTTAAGCTGGAAATGCGCCAGGTTCTTGGCATCGCTGTTTTCGTCTTCAAAGAGGCGGTCGTACTCGGCGAGCCGCTTTTTGCCGATCGCCAGCTCTTCATGGAGCGACTCGATGTAGATGTCCAAGAGATCGACCGGCCCTTCGTGCTCTTGCGGAAGGCTGCCGAGATACTGGCGGATCAGGTCCATCTTGTTGCGGACGGCCTTGACCTTGGGATGGTCGTGCCCGTAGCTCTCCAGGAGTGCCTGCTCTTCGAGCAGGACTTCAAAGAGTTTCGCCTCGAAGACGCCGCGGTTGCCGTAACCCGACTTGCCCGGCTTGTCGGGATCCTGGTTCTCGATCAAGAGCATCAGCGCGGCGCGGCGGCTTCCGGTCGCCAGCGCGTTTTCAATAGCGTCGATGCGGGCCTGGATTTGGGCGTTCTCGACGAGGACTTGGGAACGGGCGGCCTCGATCTCGGCCATCCGCGCCTCATGGAGGTTGGCCCCTTCGTCACCCCGCCACAACAGCGGTGCCTTCTGCCGGTGGTCGCGGTACTCCGCCTCCAAGTTGGTCAGTTGTTCGTGGAGGTCGTCCTTCGCTTCGGTGATCAGGCCGACCGTCTCCTTGCTGAACTCGTCGTAAGTGCCGCCGAGGAACTCCTGGTAGCTCTCGATCACCGCCTGGAGCACGGCGGCGCAGTCGTCGGGGTTGAGACCCCGGTAGCTGATCTGCATAACGTTCGGGTCGACCACCCCGCGGCCGCCCGCCTGTTCGGCTTCGAGGTTCTCGATGACCGTCGCCAGCGGGTTCTCTTCGCCCTTGAGAGAAGCGAGAGCGCCGAGCTGCCCTTGTTCGATGGCGTCCTGCACGACCTCCGGGCTGGTGATCAGGAGGATCTGTGTCGAGACCGTATCCTCGTAGCCCAACTGCGCCTCCATGCCGGCGCTGGGGGCCTCCTTCTTGATCAGAAGAAGCTGAGCCCCCGATTCGTAGACGGGCGTGGCCTTCAGCGCGTACAGATATGCCAGCGCCAGCGTGATGCCCAGGATGCAGATCCACGTCGCCTTGCGGCGCCAGAGGACTGCAAAGAAATCGAGGCCGCCTTCGCCCTGCAGCGGCAACTGCGCCCCGAATTCGCCTTTTTCCATTTTTTCGATCATTTTGCCTCTTCCTTGCTCACGTACAGGATCTTGATGGTCGCAACGCAACAGTCACGGGACAACGACCGCCCGCGAAAACCTCTCGGACGCGGCGGCGATTGCGAAAACAACACCGCCCAAGCCCGTGACGCGCGCACTCCGTTTCCCTCGGTGACACACGGCCCCGAAAAAACGGCCCCTCGCCTCGACGGACTGCTGCATGCCGTCACGAAGGGTCGGTAAACAACGTCAACTGCAACTGGTTGATCTCCCGCAGCAATTCGTCGTATGCCCGATTTCTCGGGTCCATGCGGGCGCAGAGCCGCGCGTGCGCACGGGCCTCCGTGATTCGGGCGTTCTGCTTCAACAAAAGGGCCAGCTCGTATCGCCACTCGACCGCGGCCGGCTCCAACTCCACGGCCCGCGACAACTCCTCGATCGCCCGGCCGTCGAGGCCCTTCATCGACAGCACCGCGCCGCGAAGGTAATGGCGCTCGGCGTCGGGCAGGTCGGCCGTTTCGACCAGCCCACCGGCCCGCTCCACCAGCATGCCGCGGATCGCCGCGTCGCCCGCTGTGGCATATCGCTGCCGGGCGAGTTTGACCAGCAACCGGGGCGAAGCGGGCAAGACCTTGTGGACCATGTGCCACAAGCTGACTTGCCGGCCGGCGAGACCCAAGATCGGTTCCAGGTACTCAAGGCTGAGCGTGAGGCTCCTTCGCCAGCTCTCGCATGCCATTTCGAGCCGCCCCGCCTGAAGCTCGAGCAAGCCCGCGTGGAAAAGCACGTGCGGGTCGCCCGGCGACAACATCCGCGCCCGCGCGAGGTGGATCTCGTCGCCCGCCAGCTCGCCCCCGAGCACGCTAAGCTCCGCCATTCTCACGTGGACCTCGGGAAACAGCGGGCAACAGCGCCGGGCCAGCGCCAACTGCTCCAGGGCGCCGCCAAGGTGATCTCGAAGCAACGGTTCGCCGCGAAACGCCTCCAGCCTCGCGGCGCCGCCGTGCCCGGCAAGGTAGTGCGCCCGGGCGTGGATCATTACCGGCGACGTATACTCCCAGAGCCGAGCCTCGTCGGCCTCCGGCTCTTGGCCGTCGATTGCCCGCGCCAAACTCCGCACCCGATAAAGGTGGGTCCAGAGCGTCGCCAGCCGCCGGCGGGCTTCGGCGTCGTCGGAACGTTGCCCGACGGCGTGTTCCATCTGCTCGATCGCTTCGCTCAGCGTTTCCACGGTCGTGCCGGCCGTTTGCGCGTCGAATTGCGTCCGCCTCAGGGCCGTTTCGACCGCCGCACAGGCACGGATCTCGCAACATCCCCAAAGGCTCGCCGCCAGCAAAGCCGCCGTCAGCATCGCCGGAAGGGCACGGACGCGGGGAAGCCCAAGAAACGCCGGCGCCAGCCGCCGCTCGGCCAGCTCCGCGGCCCGACCGCTGACCGCGCCGCAAAAGACCGCAAAGAGCAGCATGTTGGCCGGCACGTGCAACCCGAAGTCGAAGAAGGCGTGGGTCGCCTGGCTCGCCAGCGCGAACACGCCCGCCACCCCCAAGGCGTACGTGCGGACGTCGCCAGGGGCGCGCAGCAACGACCGGCAGGCGAGCGCTATCAAGGCGAGGAAGACCAGGATCAATCCGAGC
>Ga0180438_10004799_pt1 | contig 19226 bp, 16 predicted proteins | sample SS_ome_12_FD_132455 | JGI IMG/M metagenome (GOLD analysis project Ga0180438, IMG submission 132455) | Hypersaline lake sediment archaeal communities from the Salton Sea, California, USA - SS_3_D_2 metaG | ecosystem: Environmental > Aquatic > Non-marine Saline and Alkaline > Hypersaline >...
ATTCAGAGCACGGCTGACTCTACGCTGGTCGCGTATGTGGACGGTGTGCAGATGGAGCAGTCGGTTGTTGCGTCCTCCTATTGTGACGGCGACCAAGGGCCCGGCTATGCCTGGTCTGGCACCCCACACGCCAGCGTCAGTACACGCGCAGCGACGGCGGTGAATCTAGATGACCATGTTGATCTAGTCAATGGCAAAGACGCGCTGAGTTTTCGCATCGTGGCACAGATGCCGTATGATGCAGATGGAATATGGCCTGAGAGCTTGAACAACACTGTCTTCGACGCATGGGGCCCGGACAACAATAGCAGAATACTAGTGCGGTATTATGCTTCGGAAGACAAATTCAAGGTTCAGGTCAACGCTGCAGAAACTTGTCTTGATTCATCGCTGCAGACTTTCAGAGCCGGTGATTGGATTGAGTTGATTGTGACGTTGGATTTCTCCAACGACAGTTGCAGACTCTACATCAATGGGGATCTAGATACCGAGGATACAGTGCCACTTGCCGCACCCACCCTGGTGGATTGGATGCTCGGTGACTTTTATAACGCGTCGGGTCGTATTGGAGGATTTGCCTTCTCCGAATACACTGTCTTTGACAGCGTGCTCACTACCGAGGAGGTGCAGGCATTGTACAGGGCGGGTGGTTCTGCAAGCGAATAGCGTGATATTCCAATCCACTGCGTAAGGCGTTTTCAGCCTTCAGTTCACGCTGTGAGGCGATTCCCGCGTGCTACGCATAACTCTGTGCAATGGCTACGGCAATCCGGACGGAGGGGACGCTGAGCCCGAAATCAGTCTCCCCTGGCGAGGAGAAGAATTTGAACATCGTTGTCATTGGAATGGGCTACGTGGGCATCCCCTGTGCGATTCTGTTGGCCGACGTGCCAGGATTCCAGGTGATCGGGGTGCAACGACGCTCGGAGCGCTCCGGCTGGAAGATCGAGTGCCTGAACAGCGGAAAATGTCCCTTTGAGGGCGATGAACCCGGACTGGCAGAGCTGATTGAGCGGGTCGTGCTGGAAAAGAAGAGTTTCCGCGTCACCGATGATTTCGCCGTGTGTAAGAACGCTGACGCGATCTTGATTGACGTCCAGACGCCGACGGACTGTGACCACGTTCCGCACTATGATTCGCTGCGCGAAGCGATCTCCCAGGTTGGTCGCCACTTGGGATCCGGGACGTTGGTCGTCATCGAGTCCACCGTGGCTCCAGGCACGACCCAGAACGTGGTGCAGCCCATTTTGGAACAGGAGTCTGGACTCGAGGGGGGCCAAGATTTCTACCTGGCTTTCTCCTACGAGCGGGTGATGCCGGGCAAGTTGCTGGAGTACATCACCGACTTTCCGCGCGTGGTGGGTGGCGTTGACGCAGAGAGCGCGCGCCGGGCAGTGGAGCTGTACCGCTACATTGTGAAGCGAGAGATCACGCCTACAGACGTGCTGACGGCTGAGATGGCCAAGGTAGTCGAGAATGCCTACCGGGACGTGAACATCGCCTTTGCCAACGAGGTGGCGCTGGCCTGCGAGTGGATGGGAGTGAACGTCTTTGAGGTGCGGGAGCTGATCAACGCCCGGCCCGACCGGCACATGCACATCCCAGGGGCCGGAGTGGGAGGACATTGCCTGCCCAAGGATTCGTGGTTGCTCAAGTATGGCCTCGAGATTTATGGAAGACGGCGGGACCAACAGGGAGCAGGGGAAAGATCAGAGTTGCGGCTGATTCCACTGGCACGGCAGATCAATGACGGGGTGCCGGAGCATATGGTGGCATTGATTGAGGAGGTGTTGGCGCAGGCAGGGCGCGAGATGACGGGGGCCAAGGTGGTCTTGTTGGGGGTAGCTTACCTGGAGAACGCCGACGATACGCGCAACACACCGGCGGCGGCGTTGGCCAGGTTGCTGCTGGCGCGCGGTGCAGAGGTAGTGGCACACGATCCCTATGTGAGGGAATCGGACTGGCAGCGGGCGCTAGGGAAGAGCACAAAAGTGCCGCTGACCGACGATTTGTGGCAAGTGCTGGAGGGGGCAGATTGTGCGGTGCTGGTGACGCACCATCGTGAGTATCAGGCACTCGATCTTGGGCGTATGAGAGGCGTGATGCGTGCACCGACTTTGGTAGATGGACGGAACGGGTTCTTGGCTACGGCGTGTACAGAAGCTGGTATGGTGTGCCGCGGTGTAGGTAAGGGGATGGAACACACGCAAATTGCTCTGGAGGCCTCGTAGGATGTTTCGTACATTGATCACCGGCGGGGCTGGCTTCATCGGATGCAACCTGGCAAATCGTCTATTGGGCGAAGGTCACCTGGTGACGATCTATGACAACTTGTCCCGCCGGGGTGCACGGAGCAACATAGCCTGGCTCGGTTCGCTCCATGGGCCGGCTAGCTTTGAGTTCATCGAGGCTGACGTATGCGACTTTGAGCGACTGAAACTGATCACACGCGATAAGGACGTGATCTATCATCTGGCTGGGCAGGTAGCTGTGACCTCCTCGGTGCTTGATCCCCGTAATGACTTTGAAAACAACGCACTGGGCACATTGAATGTGCTGGAGGCAGCGCGTGTGGCCGGGGGCGATCCGATCTTTCTCTACGCATCTACCAACAAGGTGTACGGTGGGATGGAGGGCGTGGCGGTGATGGAGGACGAGACGCGCTACCGCTACCGCGACTTTCCCTCCGGCATTCCTGAAGCGCAGCCGCTTGATTTTCACTCGCCCTACGGTTGCTCAAAGGGCGCTGGCGACCAGTACGTGCGCGACTATGCTCGCATCTATGGCCTGCGTACCGTCGTCTTTCGCCAGAGTTGCATCTATGGGCCGCGCCAATTTGGCGTTGAGGACCAGGGGTGGCTGGCCTGGTTTATCATCGCTGCGGTCACCGGCCGGCCGATCACCATCTATGGTGATGGCAAGCAGGTGCGCGACGTCCTATTTGTGATGGACCTGGTTGATGCCTTTCAGGCGGCAATCCATCGCATTGACGTGGCCGCCGGGCAAGTCTATAACCTGGGCGGTGGGCCAGATAACACACTCAGCGTGTGGGCTGAGTTGGGGCCTATGCTGGAGGAACTGATGGGCCGGGGATTGGACGTGAGTCACAGCACCTGGCGGCCTGGCGATCAGCGTATCTTTGTCTCAGATACGCGCAAGGCCCAGCGTGACCTGGGCTGGCGGCCCAAGGTGAGCGTGAGTGCGGGTGTGCGGAAGCTGTATGAATGGGTCACAGCTAACAAGGAGCTGTTGGTTGAAAACGAGACCTAGAGACGTGTGGCGTTTTCTCGCTGCGACGCGCGGCTACTATCCCAACTTTAACCCGCCATTGCGCTACGTATTGGAGAAAAAGTGGGACCTCGTGGGGCGCATTGATACTCTGTTCTGCCCAACAAGCGGGCTGGACAGGTATCAACTCTTTGTGACCGAACGGGTCCTGGAGCTACCTTTCGCCCACCGTGCTTTGGACCAACTCCCCGGAAGCCGAATTCTCGAGTTTGGCTGCGCCAACAGCCAGTTGTGTGTTGAATTGGCGAGCAGGGGCATGATGGTCACCGGCGTAGACTTGCGGGCGCACCCATTGACCCACCCGAATTTCGTTTTCCGCCAGGGCGATTTCTTTGATCAGGATTTTAAAGAATCCTTTGATGCGGTTATTGCCATCTCAGCAGTGGAACACGTGGGCCTGGGTGCGTTTGGCGAGGATGAGAGAGAGGCAGGTGCCGACCGGCAGCTCGTAGAGTCCTTCTCCCGTCTCCTACGAGCAGGTGGGCAACTGATTCTGACCGTTCCTTTCGGGAAATGGAACGTGAACCCGCGGTATCGCGTTTACGACGTGGAAGCGCTTGAGATCCTGTTGGAGGGGTTTGATATAGACTGTGAAGAGTATTATCGCCGGACTAACCAATCTGTCTGGTTACCTGCCACGGCCAATGAACTGGCTCAAGTGGAGTGGTATCCCAGTGGGCATGGCGCCGAGGGAGTGGCTATGATCGCTGCTCGACGTCCAGGTGGGGTGTTGGAGGCCCAAGCGTGAGGCGTCTGATCCTGGCTCGGTTGAGGTCCGCTTTGGAAGACCCGCAGCTTTTTTTCCGGGAATCCTTGCTCTCGTTCTACCCCGCTCGAGTCGATTCGGCGTTAGCTGACACGCGGCTTTTTTTCATCGTCGGCATGGGACGATCTGGCACCACGTTCCTATCCCATCTGCTTGACAGGGTGCCAGAATGCGCGGTCTACCACGAGGCGACTGGCGATCGCAGTGCATTGGTAAATGCCTATTGGGACCCGGACAAGGCCGGAAAGCATCTCGGTGGTTCTCGCCAGCGCCTTGTCGCTGCCAGGATCATTCGGTCCAAATGCCGAGTCTATGGCGAGGTCAACAGCTATCTCCGCCATCACGTCGATGCCCTGCAGGCACGTTGGCAGCCCACAATTCTGCATCTGGTCCGAGATGGTCGTTTCGTCGTGCGCTCCCTGATGAACCGTATCGCTTTCTCCCCGGCCGACGAGGACCATACAGGCCGGCTGGCACCGCTGTGTGGCGATCCTTTGGCTGGTCGGTGGCCCGATGTGGGCAGATTCGAACGGGTGTGTTGGTACTGGGCATATGCCAATCGATACCTTTTGGAGCGCAAGCTTGCCGTCATTCGCTTTGAAGACATCGTCAGCTCCTATGACCAGTTCGAACGCCAGGTCCTGCAGCCACTCGAGCTCGGATTGCCCATCGAGTTATGGAGCAGCGAAACGTTGAGACCCAGGAACGTCGCCAAAAACACAAGTTTCCCGGGCTGGGAAGGCTGGACGCGCGAGCAGAGACACCAGTTCGAGACGATCTGTGGACCGGTGATGTCTGATCTGGGGTACGCTATCTAGCGTGCATTGACGGCCAACCGCCGGCAAATGTCGGGTCAAGATAGGATAGCTGAGCATGGATTCTCCCCCACAAAACCGTCTGCTGCGGAGGAATCGGCCACGTGCTCTTCTACCGGTTGGCCTCGTCCTGGTCCTTGTCCTGGGCGTAAGGGGGAGATCGCTCTTGGCGACCTTCCTTCACAACATCACTGGACTCTATTGTGCGGCGCAGGCAGCACAGGTCTCTTATGAGACCGGGGATACTCCATGGGGGTCTCTGCTGGCCGATGATGGTGTCCTCCCTCAAATAGCTACGGGTGAGAGGACCTTTGCCACGACTGATAGGTTGGCCAACGTGGCGACGGCGCTCGATCAAGACGGTGCACGCTGGTATTACGTCCTGGGCCACTGCAGACTGGTACAGCGTGATCTTGAGGCTGCGCGCGGTGCTTTCACCAGCTACCTGGATAAGGGCGGCGATAGAACGAGCCTGGCCCACTTTTTCCTGGGAGTGGTCCGGGAGTTGGCCGATCAGCGCGACCAGGCCATCATGGCTTGGCGCCAGGCGCCAAGCACGGCTCGATTCTTCCTTAGCGTGGGGGCTGGAGAGCTATATGCGCGCGATAACGCTGGGGATGCACTTGAGTATTTTGAGATAGCGACAGAGATTGCGCCAACACTGTGCGAACCGCACTACCGTCTTGGAGCAACCTGGTTGGAGCTGGGTGACCCGCAGCAGGCCCTGCTGGCATTTTCAAGCACGGAGGGCCTGGATTGTCCTGACCATCTCTTCCTGGGAGAGAGCTACTATCAGCGGGGCAAGCTGTTGGCAGAGATGGGACCGAGTGAGGATGCCATTGAAGTAGCACGGCGCTCGTTGGAGCTGGACCGCCGCGATGTGAAGCGGCTCTTGCTGCTGGGAAATTTGCTGGAAAAAGAGGGCAGCTACACAGAAGCCTATTCTCTTTTTGCCGAGGCTATCGCCGCGGCCCCGGAGAAAATGTGGCCCTATATCAACTTGTGCAATATTCAGCGTCTTCAGCAGGATTACCCGGACGCTCTGCACTGGTGCACACTGGCGATGGAACGTTTTCCTGAGAGTGTGTATGCGTATCACTACACAGGGTTGGTGTACCTGGATATGGAGGATTTCCGCGAAGCAGCCGCTTGGTTTGAGCAGGCGGCTGCTCACGAGACCTCGAACGCCAACATCTGGATCCGCTTGGGGGAGGCGTACGTGGGGGCAGGCGAACCTGACCAGGCGCTGGCCGCCTATCGGATGGCGTTGCGCCTGGATCCTGACAATGCTCTTGTGCAGCGGGCCATAGATCGGCTGTCTGCCAGGTGAACGCCTATGCGTATAGAGGAGCATCTTCATTGACGTCTGTTCGCCGTCTCAGTCAAAACACAGTGCTATATGCGTTGGGTACCCTCAGCCGGCGCGTCGCATCGCTGTTGCTTATCCCAATCTACACATCGGCACTCGGCGTATCCGGATATGGTGCTCTTGAAACGTTAACCGTCATTGTCCAGACACTCCTGATCGTGGTCAATTTTGGTCTGAGTCAGGCGCTTTTGCGTTTTTATGTCGAGTGCAGGGACGAGACGGAGGTCTTGGTTGTGGTGCGCACTTCATCCGTCCTGGTGCTGGGGCTGTCCTTCGGACTGTTCGGACTGTGCCTACCTTTCTTCGGTCACCTCGGCGTTACGTTGTTCAAGGATGAAGCCTATGGCCGATTGATTGCCTTAGCCTTTTTGTGGGCCATCGGCGGAGCGCTCAACCAGCAACTATTTGCCTATTTCCGTGCCCGGCAGGACGCCCGAACCTATGTTGCTTTTTCAGTAGGCATGTTCCTGGCGTTGATGGTCTTGAACATTTCCTTCGTTCGAGGTCTGAGACTGGGCGTGCAGGGTGTATTGCTGGGCAATCTCATAGCGGTGTGGAGTGTGAATCTCTGGCTGGTCGCCCGGTTCTGGCGACGTGGACGGACGATTTCCTGGCAGTGGGCTGGCAAGCTTCTGAGGTTTGGCTCTCCATTAGTTTTTTCAATGCTTGGCTGGTTGATCTTGAACTCTGCCGATCGCTATTTCCTGGCTTACTACCGCGATCTGTCCGAGGTGGGCATATACGGCCTGGGTTACAAAGTAGGACTCCTGGTTCAGATGGCAGTGATCGCACCGTTTCAGTTGGCCTGGGGGCCATTTGTCTTTGCCCAATCCGCTTCGACTAGGGAACACGCCAGGCGAGATTTTTCCCGAGTGTTCACCTATTTGGTGTCCATTCTTGGTTTTGTGAGTCTGACTGTACTCCTGTTTTCGGCAGAGATTGTAGACTTTCTGGGTGCGGGAAAATTCACGCAGGCTGTCCAAGTCGTTCCTTACGTGCTTCTCGCTTATCTGTTTAATGGCATATACTATTGGGCTGGCAACTTGCTCCATCTGGTCAAGAGGACCGCTTTGCTCAGTGTCCTCGTGTTCAGTATGGCGGTTTTGAATCTATTGTTGAACTGGGCTTGGGTGCCCACGCGGGGCTGGAATGGGGCCGCGCTTTCGACGTTGGTGACGATCGGGGGTGCCGGGCTACTCACCCTGCTCGTAGGCCAACGTCTTTACCCGGTGCCTTTGCAGCGAGTTCGTCTGGTCAAGTTGGCATTCGGCATGACACTCATAGTTGCCATAGTCACCTTCGTGTCTATCCCAGTGGGAGTGCTGGGCTGGTTGGCGCGAGGCGGTCTCCTCCTGTTGCCCTTGCTCTTGCTCCTCGTGACTGGCTTTTTCGAGCCGTCCGAAATCAGGTTCCTCACGAAGCTGCCCGGGCTGCTGAAGCGCAAGATCCAGGTGGAACCTGGGAAGACGGTATGATGCCTGATCAGATTCTGTTTTCCACAGCCAACTTTCCACCGTTGGGCGGTGGGATCTCCCATTATCTGTACGAGATTGTGCGCTGTTTACCGCCCGACCAGGTACAGGTGGTTGGCTTGCCTACGCCGGGCTGGGAGGTCTTTGACTCTCAGCAACGTTTCTCGATCCGGCGGCTCGGCGTGCCCGCACGTTGGAGCCCATCCTCTCCCCAATTCAAGTTCATGCCGCCTTTCTACTTTTGGCGGTTGGCTTGCGAGCGACAGACCAGGTTCATCATGTGTGGGCAGGCCCATCACTCTTTGTTGCTTCCAGCCTGGCTGCTCCGGCAGATCAAGGGTACGCCGTATGGGGTTTTCACCTATGGCCTGGATCTGCTCCGCCCCCAGACCCGTGCTCATCGGGGGTTGTTCAGTGCGCTGTTGCGCGCTGCACAGGTAGTTTTCGCAATCAGCCAAGGAACGGCCAATACTGCTTTAGGTCTTGGAGTGAAACCAGAGAGGATACGGGTGATTCACCCGGCTGTAAACCCGGCTCTACTGACGAGCAAAACGCCGCCGGAGACGGTGCGGCAGAGGCATGGGTTGCAGGGCAAGAAATGCATCCTGACAGTCGGGAGGCTGGTAGAACGCAAAGGATTTGATACTGTGATTCGGGCATTGCCTGCTATACTCGAGGTGATTCCTGAGGCGCACTATCTGATCGTTGGCGGAGGCCCTGCCGAGGCTGGTCTGAAAGCCCTCGTGGCCGATCTGGGGCTGGAAACGTACGTCACCTTCGCTGGACCTAAATCCCGTGACGAGGTGGCTGATTACTACTTGACCAGCGACCTGTTTGTCATGATCAGCCGCGAAATACCCGAGAAGGGAGATGTAGAGGGCTTTGGGATTGTCTACCTCGAGGCCAATCTATTGGGCAGACCTGTTGTGGCAGGGCGATCAGGGGGAGTGGCGGATGCAGTTGTGCACGAGGAGACAGGCTTGTTGGTGGATCCCCGTGATCCAGCCGGAGTGGCGGCTGCAGTTGTGCGCGTCCTGAGTGATTCGGATCTGGCCCAGCGGCTAGGGGAGAACGGCCGATCCAGGGTGTTGAGTGATTTTTCGGGGGCGGCGGCGGCTCAGAAGGTGTTGGTTGCGCTGTCAGATTCGTGTCTTGCAAGATAATCATGAATAGGCCGAAGGGTTGTCCGGTTTGTGGAGAACCACTGGTGCCCTCGTTCTGCAAGAATGGGCTTCAGGTTGGGCTATGCCCTAGATGTGGTGTGATAGCGGTTATGGATCAAGTGGATCCTTCCGATCTGGAAAAGCTCTACGGCAATGATTACTATGCAAAAGACTGCGCACGCTATGTCAAGGTCACACATGGGCATCGAGCAACATGGTTACGTCGACTCCGATTGATAGAGAAATACCAGAAGAGCAGTGGTTCTGGAAAGAGAATTTTGGATGTTGGCTGTAGCACTGGTGCCTTCCTCGCCGTCGCTCAGGGAGCGGGCTGGGATGTTTGGGGTGTCGATATCTCCCCAGAAGCTACACGTGAGGCCAGAGAGAGAGTGGGTTCTGGCAGAATCTCGGAAGATCTGTTTGCCCTTGGTGCCGCTGGAAGTTTCGATGTAGTCAGTATGTGGGCTGTTCTTGAACATCTCGCGGACCCGGTTAGTTATTTGAGGCAGGCACGTTTGCTTCTTAGGCCGGGTGGAATTCTGGCGTTGGCGACTGTCAATACAGACGCGTGGAACAGAAAACTGTTCAAGTCCAAATGGAGATACTTTACTCCCCCGGAACACCTGGTCTACTTCAATACCCGCAATCTCGCGCAAACCCTTTGCGACCTGGGGTTCAAGGAACTGTATGTCGCTACGCGGTTTAGTGATCGGGCATTTTGGCAAGGTGCAGGTGTTTGTGATTTTCAGCGCGCTCATTGGATTGTTCGGAAACTTCGGAGGTTGTTGCTCTTACCACTTGGCTCGGCTGCGAGCTGGCTGAAGCAGGGAGATATCATAGAGCTGATTGCAAGGCAAGTATGAAACTGGTTCGTCCAGAATTGTAGCGATCATTTGGGAGAAGTCCTGTGTGGGTTTGCCAGATAGGTTGGGTGGTATGTTAACCAAAGAATCCCCGGCGAGACAGGTCGTCGGTGCCGATATCGTTCGGGCAGTTCTGGTAGTGGGTGGTGCTGCTCTAATCGGTGCACTCGTAGGACTGGTTGGCCTGTCTCCCCAGGTCTGGGCGGGTGGAATCGGTTTGATCCTTGCCATTGGCGTCGCCCTTCTTCGATATCGAGTAGCTTTCGAGGGTTTTTGCTTTATATTCTTTGCCTTGTTTGACTTTATTGGATATGTTCCTTTGCTATCGGCCTCGATAAAGATCTATCTGGCTGATGGCATCATTCTGTTGATGGCAGTCCTGTGCCTGAGAGCCCTTTCTAACAGGGAGTCCATGCGATCGTTGGCCTCGCCGGTCACTGGTTTGCTGGTGATCAATTTCTTTTTCGGCTTCTTCGCCTTGCTGGTTGGTTTCGGCAGTGGGCACCAGTTCAACGATGTCGTAGGCGACTTTCGGCGCTTTTTCTTCTATCCTCTTGCCACACTGGCTGCCCTGGGCTACATCTTGCGGCGGACCGATATCCGCAAACTGATCCTCCTGTTCAGCGTGGTGCTGTTGGTCATCAGCGGCATTGCTCTGGTGCGCGTGGCGAAAGGTCAGACCTGGGACCCTGCACAGTTTGCGGAGAAGGGTGACTTTCGCGCAATCGGTTATTTTACAGGGGTAATTGTGGTCATGGGACTCGGTGTGTTTTATGGCTTTAGCCTGGTGAGTCGCGGATATCGGAAATGGGCCTCCGTGCTGGCCAGTGGGCTCTTGATCGGGGTAGGTTTTCTATCTGGATATCGTTTATTGTGGGCCTTGTTGGTGATGACGCCTTTATTTGTTTCCTGGACTGCTTATCGGGGTCAAAGAAGGAACCTGAGACTGATTCTTGCGTTGCTTATAACGGCGGCGTTGCTGATTGGAGCGCTGGTTGTCGCTCAGTACCTCTTTGCGGATAGGTTCCTGTTGATGAAGACCAAGTTCCAGGAACGCGTTCTGGGGTTTAGCTTCCAGGACAACATCCGGTACGTGGCCTGGAAAGCTGCCTGGAATAGATTCGCAAGTTCTCCGATCATTGGAGCCGGAATTGGAGACCAGTTCTCTTTCTGGGGAATTAACTCGGCAGGCAACCCGCACCTCTTTAGGCTGACCACCCACAATGTCTTCTTGGCGATACTTTACCAGACGGGTGTCCTTGGGGGCGGCATTTTCTTGGTGATCCACCTGAGAATCGTCTGGTATGTATGGACGAGATTGCCCCAAATAGAGCCGTGCATTCGTGCGCCACTGACAGGGATGCTCTCCGGCTACCTGGCTGCACTGGCCTTGGGGATGTTCCAGCCCTTGTTTGAATCGCCGGGGGCAATCGTTGGATTCTATTTGTGGCTTGGTATGATGTTGAATGTGCTAAGATTGTACCTTGGTGATACAGTAGGTACACCTGAATTACTTTGAGCTGACACGTTGGAGCGGATAAGATGAATTACGTGATTGTTACACCAGTTCGTGATGAGCAAGATTTCATTCAGCATACACTCGACTCGGTGGTGGCTCAAACTATTCGGCCAATCAGGTGGGTCATTTTGGACGATGGATCGGTTGATGACACCGCTCAAATTGTCCAAAAATACGCAGACAAGTATCCTTGGATAAGTTTGGTCGGCCTGCTGGATCGGGGCTATCGGAAGCCTGGAGAGGGAGTGGCCAAGGTGTTTCTTGCAGGCTTGGAAAGAGCGGGCAACGATTATGATTTCATCGTCAAACTTGATGGTGATCTATCCTTTGCACCGGATTACTTTGAGCGACTGTTTCAGCAGTTTGATAAGAGTCCCAGGCTGGGGATTGCAGGGGGCGGATGCTATTCTCTCAGGGGCGGCCGTTGGGTCCTGGAACGTGTGCCGGATGACCACGTGCGCGGAGCTTCGAAGGTGTACAGGCGACAGTGTTTTGAAGATATTGGAGGAGTGGAATCGGTCAATGGCTGGGATACGATTGACGAACTCAAAGCCCAGATGGCGGGCTGGAGGACACGCAGTTTCAACGAATTGCAGGTAAGGCATCACCGATCGACATTCTCAGCGCTAGGGTCATTCCAAGGGTGGAAGAAACCCGGGCAGTTTGCCTACTTTTTGGGCTATCACCCTGTGTATATGCTCGCCAGGTGCGTGCGGCACATGAAAGAACCGCCTATAGGTTTACGCGGTGTGGCCATGTTCTGGGGATACCTGCAAAGCTGGTTAGAAAAGGCCCCTGTCTATGGAGAGGAGGAGGTGGTGGCATACTTGCGTCGAAAGCAACTGATGCGTCTCTTCAGGGTGCCCCAAAGGTGGTTGGATTGAAGTGACAAGCAACAGGGTCTTGATTGTTGAAGAAAACAGTATGGTTCCGCTGGACCGGCGCGTCTGGTACGAGGCAACGACGCTGCGTGATGCCGGCTGGCAGGTGGTCGTGATCTGTCCTGGATACAGAGATGCGCACGTCGGCCCGGGAACGCTGAAATCTGATGACCAGCCCGAAGATTTAGATGGAGTGACTGTCTACCGATACCCTTTGACCTTTGCCGAGCACGGCATCGCGAGTTACCTGGGCGAGTATTTTTCGGCATTTGTCTCCATTGCCCGGCTCTCCTGGCGAGTCTGGCGCAAGGGCCACTTTGATATCATCCACATCTGCAATCCACCGGACATTTTCTTTCCAATTGGCTTGTTCTACCGCTTTCTGGGAGCCAAGTTCGTGTTTGACCATCACGATTTATTCTCAGAGAGCGTAGCCTGGCGTTACCGGGGACTGTCTGGACGGTTGCTGTATATTGTAGCAAGGGTGGCTGAGTATTTGACTTTGCGTAGCGCCAATGCAGTTATTGTGACTAACGAATCTTATCGCAGAATTGCATTAGAACGCACAGATGTATCAGAGGAAAAAGTAATCGTGGTTAGGAATGGCCCCAAGGCCGATGAGTTTGTGCCTTTGGATCCAGTGCCTGATTTGAAGCGTGGATTTCCATATCTGGCCTGTTTTGTTGGCTTGATGGGGGAAGAAGATGGAATCGCAAATCTGGTCGAGATTATCCGGCACACGGTTTGTGAATTGAAGCGACAGGATATACTCTTTGTCCTTATCGGTGACGGTCCGGAACGGGAGACTGCATTGGATAGAATACAAACCCTTGGTTTAGAGAGATTTGTGGAAATGCCAGGATTGATCCTCGATGACAATGTATTGCGCAAATACATGTCTACGGCCGACGTCTTCTTATCCCCAGAACCTTGGACACCCATGAATGCCAAATCTACCTTTATAAAAATCGGCGAATATATGATTATGGGCAAACCGACAGTTGCCTTTGATTTGGAGGAGAGCCGCTATACAGCGAAAAATGCGGCAGTACTTGTCCGTCCTGGGAATATTCCAGAATTCAGCCAGGCAGTTTCAGACTTGTTGGACGACCCGGAACGCCGAAATCGAATGGGCAAGTATGGCCAGCAGCGTGCCAGGGATTATCTGGCCTGGGAGCATCAAAGTAAGCATCTATTGCAGGTCTATCGGATGGCGCTGGGGCAGGTCGATTGAGGGCGGAGCGAGATCTCAGGCATGTTAGCTTTGGGTTCTGGGAGAAACTTGTGAGCGTGGTCTTGTAGGTCTATAATATGACTTGATGCATACTCGGTGCACATTGGAATAGACATGCTCAGACGATTTTCCACCAAACGAGTTCTTACATTTCTAGTGCTTGACTGTTTTGGCACATTGGCTATGTTGCTCCTATCGGCGACCTTGCGAGACGAGCTGGGGGATCTACCGCTGCCTTTGGTTAACCTGGCCAAGGCCCTGGGAATCTCTACCGGTCGGCCTTGGGTGGCTGTTACCCTGGATGATGTCTTGTCGCCACAGGTTTTCATTCTCGTAGCGCTTATCTGGCCTTTCTTCTTCATGGTTTTTTCGGTGTACGACGGGCGACACAACGAGACATTGGGGGCCGAGCTGCGCAATGTCTTTTTGGCAATCTGTGTTTCGACTATGACGCTGGCGGGCATCTTGTATCTCACCTATCGAGAGACGCCGCGTATGCTATTCGTGATCTTTTTTGCCCTGGATGCCATACTGCTGCTTAGCAGCCGTGTGATGCTGTGGGCCTATCGGCGCAGCCGAAACGGCCAACGGCGGGCCCAGCGTCGGGCGATCATCGTCGTCGGGGCTGGACCGGTGGGCCGAAACGTCATCAGGCAACTGAAGAAATACGCCTGGACGGACATTGACTTGATTGGTTACGTGGACGATGATCTGGACAAGACGGGCCAAGAGTTCGAAGGTTTGCCAGTGCTGGGAGCGCTCGATGAGATTCCCGCGCTCGTAAAGACCTACGACGTCAAGGGCGCGGTGGTAGCACTGCCGTTGCGAGCACACAGACGGCTTGTGGATACGTGCAGGACTTTGCAGCGGCTGTCGGTGCGTGTCGAAGTCATCCCCGATCTCTTTGCTCTATCGTTTCCCAGTGCCACACTCGATGGATTTGGCGGCATTCCCGTCATTGATCTGGGGCAGCAGGGTGCCTATGGCTGGCAGCGCCTGTCCAAGCGGGTATTTGACACCATAGTGGCCTCACTTGTCCTGCTCCTTCTGTCTCCGTTGTTGTTGGCCGTCGCAATCCTGATCAAGATCGAATCGCCCGGCCCGATTATCTACAGGCAGGACCGGATCGGGGAGAACGGGTGCTCGTTCGAGATGTTCAAATTCCGCTCAATGCGAGTCGATGCGGACCCTGACCTGCACAAAGCGCACGTTACGCGTCTGATCAGGCAGAATCTCAGCCTGGAACAGGTGAATAGCAACGGACGGCGCAGCCTCAAGCTAGAGGATGACCCGCGCGTGACGCGCATCGGGCGGATCATTCGCCGGACCAGCGTGGACGAGTTGCCGCAGCTTTTCAACGTCGTGCGCGGCGAGATGAGCCTGGTGGGACCCCGTCCCGCCTTACCCTATGAGGTGCAGCTCTACAAGGATTGGCACAAGCGCCGTCTGGAAGCTGTGCCGGGCATCACCGGGTGGTGGCAGGTGAAAGGGCGCAACCGCGTTTCTTTTGACGAGATGGTCAGGATGGATATCCACTACATTGAACGCATGTCGTTCTGGCTTGACCTCAGGATTTTGCTCCTGACTCCCTGGGCAGCGATCACAGGTAAGGGGGCCGGATAGGAAACTTGGCCTTCCGTCGATTGAGATGGTGAGACTTTGCTGCCTGTGGGGGTTTTCTTGTCCGCGAAAGGAGGGAAAGCATGCTCAAGATTGGTGTCATCGGCTGCGGCTACTGGGGGCCGAAACTGGCCCGCAATTTCCACGAGTTGCCTGAATCAGAGTTGGCTTGGGGCTGCGACCTGTGCCAGGAGCGCCTCGATCACATCAAGCGCCTTTACCCTCAGGTCCGAACGACGCGCGAGTACCGCGAGGTACTGGCCTCGGATGCGGACGCGGTTGTCATCGCCACGCCTGTCTCCACGCACCATTTCTTGGTACTGGAGGCGCTGAGGGCAGGGAAGCACGTGCTGGTGGAGAAGCCTATTGCCGCCAACGTGCAAGAGGCTGAAGAAATCCTGGTCGAGGGTGAACGGCAGGACCGGGTGGTGATGGTGGGACACACCTTCGAGTACAACCCCGCCGTAGAGATGATGAAAGCGATTGTCTCCAGTGGTGAACTGGGCGAGATCTACTATATCAACGGCACACGGGTTAACCTCGGCCTCTTCCAGCCGGACATCAATGTGGTGTGGGACCTGGCACCCCACGACGTCTCGATCTTGCTCTTTGTGTTGGGTATGGATCCTGAGAGGGTGAGCGCGCGTGGAGGGGTGTACGTGCAGCGCAACAAGGGCATTCACGACGTAGCCTATCTCACTTTCTACTTCCCCAATGGCGTGCTGGCCGACGTGCGGGTCAGTTGGCTGGACCCGTGCAAGATCCGCCGCTACACGGTGGTGGGTAGCGAAAAGATGCTGGTCTACGACGACATCGAACCCGAGCACAAGATCGTCGTCTATGACAAAGGGGTAGAGGTACCCCCTTACTCGGATACTGAAGAGGAGTTTCACCTGTCCTATCGTTACGGCGAAGCTGTGCCCTATCCCGTAAAGTGGGCAGAGCCTCTCAAGGAGGAGAGCCAGCACTTTTTGGATTGCATCCGGGAAGGCAAAGAGCCCCGCAGCAGTGGGAGAGTCGGGCTCAAAGTGGTCAAGGTGCTGGAGGCGGCTCAGAGATCGCTGCTCAACGGCGGAATGCGGGAGGCTATTCTGTGGTAGACGGTGATTTCGTGCGGGTTGCACCCGACGTCAAACTGGGAGAGAAGGTCAAAATCTATGCCTTTGTCAACCTATACGGCTGCGAGATTGGCGACGAGAGCAAGATCGGCACCTTTGTGGAAATCCAGAAGGGGGCCAAGATTGGCCGTCGGACAAAGATTTCCAGCCACACCTTTATCTGCGAGGGGGTGACGATTGAAGACGAGGTTTTCATCGGGCACGGGGTGATGTTCACCAATGACAAATATCCCAGGGCGACCAGTGCCGAAGGAACATTGCAGACAGAAGCTGACTGGGTCTGTATCCCCACACTGGTCAAGCGAAGGGCCTCCATCGGGAGCAATGCCACGATTCTGTGTGGGGTGACCATAGGTGAGCGCGCGATCGTGGGGGCGGGCAGTGTGGTTACCCACGACGTTCCGGATGATGCGATTGTCACCGGCGTGCCGGCCCGGGTACGGCGATACGTGGACGATGTTGCTGCTATCACAGGAGAAGTAGATGAGTATGGATATCCCGCTGGTTGACTTGAAAGCTCAATATCAGCCGCTTAAAGAGGACATTCTAAGGCGAATTTCCGAGATTTTGGAGGGTATGCAGTTATTCTTGGGCCCCAACGTGCATGCGTTTGAGGAGGAGTTTGCCGCCTTTACCGAGGTTCGACACGCCATAGGTGTGTCCGAGGGCACAGCCGCGCTCCAGTTGGCGTTGATGGCCTGCGGTGTGGGGGCTGGGGACGAAGTCATCACCGCCTCTCACACTTTTATCGCCACGGTTGAGGCTGTTGCGCTGCTCGGTGCTAGGCCGGTGTTTGTGGACATTGACCCAAATACGTACACAATGGATGTGAATCAGATCGAGAGGCAGATTACGCCGCACACCCGTGCGATCATCCCGGTCCACCTCTATGGCCAACCGGCCGATATGGACCCGATCATGGAAATTGCAGATCGGCACGATCTGTGGGTGATTGAGGATTCCTGTCAGGCTCACGGTGCGCGCTACAAAGGACGTCGGACGGGTGGATTGGGCCACGTAGCGGCGTATAGTTTCTATTTCTCCAAGAATCTGGGAGCGTACGGAGAGGCGGGGATGGTGACGACCGACGATGACGAGTTGGCCCTCAAGGTACGCATGCTGCGCGATCACGGTTCATCCCAGCGGTACTATCACGAGGTAGTTGGCATGAACGGGCGTCTGGACGAGATTCAGGCGGCGGTCTTGCGGGCCAAGCTCCCATATCTGGAGAGTTGGAACGATCAACGGCGGACAAGCGCCGCTCACTATACGGAGTTGTTATCGGATGTCGAGGGTGTGATCTCCCCGCACGTGGCTGCTTATGCCGAGCACGTATTCCATCTGTACGTCTTGCGGGTCCCTCGCCGGGACGAGTTGAGACGCTATTTGCGGGAGCAAGGGATAGGGGCTGGGATCCACTATCCTGTGCCCTGCCATTTGCAGCCCGCTTTCCGGTCGTTGAGCCATGGCTCGGGCGACTTGCCGCACACCGAACAGGCGGCGAGTGAGCTCATATCGTTGCCGATGTACGCTGAGTTGACCTCTGAACAGCGTGTCTACGTAGCCGACACGATCCGCAGATTCTACGAGCGAACTGGATGAGGCCCTTTAATGACAAGAGGTGGGCTGTCTCCTTCTGCAAGATAGCAGTTACCCTGGACCGCCGGCACTGGCTGCTTCTTGCTCTGGCGGCTCCTTTTTTGTTATTCCCCTCTCCTGAGCGCAGCTGGGTGCTCCTGGTCGTACCAGCCATATGGCTCGTAGCTTGGCTGGCCAGAAGTGAGCCTCTTCCACGGACCCCGCTCAATGGGACCCTGTTGCTCCTCAGCGTGATGATATTGGTCAGCACGTATGCTACCTATGATGTGGCTATCAGCTTGCCCAAGATCAGTGGCATGGTGCTTGCCATCGGTGTGTTCTTCGCTACTGTACGCGAGGGACGGCGACCCGGGGGTTGGTGGCTGAGTTTCATTGTCTTCTTGGCGATGGGGCTGGGCATCGCTGGCCTTGGATTGTTGGGTACGCGGTGGATTGCCAAGGTTGGCTTCCTGACGTCCGTTGTCTCTCGCTTGCCTTCCTATCTTACCGGTCTGGCTGGTGCCGAGAAGGGATTGCACCCGAACGAGGTGGCCGGTGCTCTGTTGTGGGTGATACCTGCGTTTATAACCTTCTTCGTTCTACTGCTCACGCAGGCGAAGGCGCTGAGGGCTAGGTTGGGACGCAGCCGTGCGATGATGCTCGTCTCAGTGGTCGCAGCAGTGATTTTTTTCGTCACCGGTGTTTTTGTGCTGACCCAATCTCGGGGCGGCTACATCGCTCTTGCGCTCACCGTTCTGACGCTGATTCTCGTGGTTTTGCCGCCTCGTGCGCGACGGCTTGTGTTGGGAAGCCTGATGATCCTGGCAGTCATTCTGGGAGTGGTTCTCTCACGCCAGGGGGCCGGCACAGTCTGGGAGCGGTTGATCGGCAGTGACCTTGCCGACGACCCTACCTTCTCGTTGAATACCGTGCAGGCCCGTCAGGAGATATGGTCGCGAGCTTTGTACGGCATCCAGGATTTTCCGTTCACTGGCATGGGCATGAATACCTTTCGACACGTCGCACACGTGCTCTATCCGCTCTTTGTCCTCAGCCCGAACTTGGATTTTGCCCACGCTCACAACGAATTCCTACAGGCAGCCTTGGACCTGGGCATTCCTGGACTGGTTGCTTTCCTGGCCCTGTATGTTGGGGCGTTCGGGATGTTGAGAGAAAGCTGGCAGACGGCTCAGAGGCCAGGGTTCTATGCCCTGCGTCGAGGTTTTCCGCTTGCTCCTCTCGACTCTGCGCGCTTGACGCAGACGCTGGTGTTGGGGTTGGGCGGGGGACTGCTCGCGCACATGTTTTACGGGCTGATGGACGCGGTGGCACTGGGAGCAAAGCCTGGTGTATTGTTCTGGATGTTGCTGGGCCTGATCGTCGCCCTGCACCGGTTGGCTGTGGCACCGACGGTGGAAGGGGGCTCGTCCCTGCAAGTGCACGGGGAGAAAGCCGGCCGCACGCGGGCTGATGCCGGGGCCGGGGATTAGGGACCGAGCTGTGGTGTCGTGGAAGAAACGCCTGGGCTGGGTGCTCGTCG
>Ga0180438_10004800_pt1 | contig 19225 bp, 16 predicted proteins | sample SS_ome_12_FD_132455 | JGI IMG/M metagenome (GOLD analysis project Ga0180438, IMG submission 132455) | Hypersaline lake sediment archaeal communities from the Salton Sea, California, USA - SS_3_D_2 metaG | ecosystem: Environmental > Aquatic > Non-marine Saline and Alkaline > Hypersaline >...
CTGTAAGTATAAAAAGAGAGACTGCGCCAAGCGGTGTGAGCCCCTTTCTATAGTAGAAGAACCCAATGAACCCTTCCGGCAAAGCAAAGTTGCGCAGAATGGCCAGGAACACCTCTTGCAAAACGCCGCATAGCAACACCACCATCAAGCCGGTCAGGATCGGACTGCGGACGTGGGGTGACAACTGTTTGAGGATGCTCCCCATGATCCCCAGGACCAAGCTTACAGCCAAAAGGAGAACCAACCCAAGTCCAAGGCTCTGATTGAAGGTAAGGGCGGCGATCAGGTCCTCGGTGGCATTGATGAACACGGGCCGCAGGTTGACACTTTGAATAAGCAGGACCAACAGGGCCAGCATTCCCCCCATCAAAAGACCGGCGACAGCCCCCATGAGCCCCGCTTGGGGGTAGCTGCGTTTCTCCTCTCCTCGGACGGTGACGTAGCCGACCGCCACTCCGAGCAGCAGCAAGATGGTATGCCCCAGCCCGATCACACCGCCGATGACCTCCAGCTCGTTGAAATCCACCACGACGCCCATCAAGGCCACGAACACGGCGACGACACCCAAGATGAGGCCCGTTCTTGCACTCGTTATCACGGCATTGCGCAATTCACCCATCTTCTATACCTTTCTGGCAGGTATGGAAACCTGCCCTACTTGTTATGCCTTCTTCTTAGCCAGTACCTCGCCCATGATGCCGGTGGGCCGGAAGATGAGGATGACCACCAACATGGTGAAGGCGATGACGTCTTTTAGTTGACTGGGACTGGGGACGCCCAACCCATCGAAGAAGAGCGTAGGTCCAATATTCTCAAAAATGCCCAGAAACATCCCGCCGAACATAGCTCCGGGGATGTTGCCGATCCCCCCCAGGACGGCGGCGGTGAAAGCCTTGATGCCCGGTATAAAGCCCATGGTATGGTAACATTGCTTGTTATAGAGGGCGAACAGCACGCCGGCCGCGCCAGCCAGGGCAGCCCCAACGGCAAAAGTGGTCACGATCACCCGGTCCACGTCAATGCCCATCAAAGCCGCCACTTCTTTGTCCTCGGCCACGGCGCGGATGGCTTTGCCCGTTTTGGTCCGCTGCACGAACCAATAGAGCCCGATCATCATCAAGACGGCGGCCAAGAAAACGATGGCATGGATGTGCAGGATCTTGAGCTCCCCGATTTGCCAACTGCCGCCGAGGGCTTTCACGTCAGGATAGCGCTTCATGCCCGAGCCGAACAGACGGGCGAAGGCATACTGGAGGAAAAAGGATGCGCCGATGGCCGTGATCAGGGGCACCAGGCGGGGGGCCGTACGCAGAGGCCGGTAGGCGACCCGCTCCAGCACAACAGCCAGGGTGATGGAAACGGTTATGGCCACGCCGAACACGATCAGCAGGGCGATGATCGGCTGCTCGTCCATGAAGCCAGACGCCTGGAAGGCATTGGCCACGTAAGAAGCGATGTAGGTCCCGCTCATGAAAATCTCACCGTGGGTAAAGTTGATCATGAACAGCACGCCATACACCATGGTGTAGCCCAGAGCGATAAGAGCGTATACGCCCCCCTGGGCCAATCCGAAAATAAGGAAAGATATCCAGTCTTCTGTTCCGTATATGGCGCCCATATTCTCGCCCCTAGGCGAGACTTTGTAGACGAGCACTTCCTCGGGTGAACTGGCCTCGTCCGTGTCCTCCAGAGGGACCACAGTGTTCGCCCCCCTGGGCAGACGTGCCCCAGTTGCAACGCGAACCGCCATGCCCTCTTCAACTCTGAATTTGGGGATGTCACCGAGCCTCAGCTCTCCAATGAGAGCCAATTGGGCAGGTGTCTCAGGGCTGGCCTGGGCGATATCGTCCTGCCGTACGGCGTAGCCATCCACGGTGGCAGCCCTGGTAGTCACCGTGGCGATCACGCCCCAGATGGCCACGGCCAGAATGGCGAGGCCAATCCCCCACACCACCAGATCAACAATTGTAATCCGTGCTAAACGTTGGCGCATCTTCCCTCCTCATTCGGTATTGGGTATTTGGTATTCAGCACAGTGCCGCATCAGACGAGGATCTTGCTCAAGAATAACCTGGTTCTATCTATCTTGGCCAGATCTGGGCTTTCTGTAGCCGCCTTCATCTCCTCGGGTGTCATCTCTTCTACGATCTTGCCCTCGTCCATAAAGACGATGCGGTCGGCGGCTTCTTTAACAAAGCCCATCTCGTGGGAGACCACCAGCATGGTCATCCCTTCCCTGGCCAGGTCCAACATCACGTCCAGAACCTCTTTGATCATCTCCGGGTCAAGCGCCGAAGTAGGCTCATCGAACATCATGATCTTGGGCTGCATGGCCAGGGCTCTGGCGATGGCCACCCGCTGCTGCTGTCCGCCGGAGAGTTGAGACGGGTACGAGTCCGCCTTCTCAGGGATGCCTACCTTGGCCAGTTGCTCGCGGGCTACTCTCTCCGCCTCTTCCCGCGAGCGCTTGCGCACGACCCGCTGGGCCAGGGTGACGTTTTCCAGGGCGGTGAGGTGAGGGAAGAGGTTAAACAACTGGAAAACCATACCTATCTCTTCTCGTACCTTGTTGATGTTGGTCTTGGCATCGGTCAGGGCGATGCCATCCACGATGATGTGTCCCTTGTCAATAGCCTCCAGGTGATTGACACAACGCAAAAGCGTGCTCTTACCCGAACCGCTGGGGCCGATGATGACCACCACCTCACCTCTCTTGACGTTGAGGCTCACACCCCGTATAGCTTCAACGTGGCCACGACGGAAAGTCTTGTAAACATCGTGGATCTCAATAATGATGTCGTCATTATCTTTCATTTGCCCTTCCTTCCGCTAACATAGTCTTCTGTAAGAGTTCAGGGGATCGGGCGAAATGGCGGAAAAGACCTCCGAGGTTTCAATGTTACGTGCTCTCCTGGGGCTTTCACCTCATGCTCCCGCTTCGACCAGCCCGAATCCTCAGCCCAAACCTCGGAGGTCTGAACGGTTGTCCTTTGCCTATAATCTGGCTCAGGACTTCCATGTCTATGTTGCCACCCGACAAGATCACTGCCACCTTCTTCCCTTTGAAATCCACTTTGCCGGTGAGCAAAGCGGCCACGCCCACGGCCCCGGAGCCCTCCACCACCACTTGAACCACCTGCAAGAGAAAGAACACAGCTTCACAGATTTCTTCCTCACTGACGAGGATGACCTCGTCAATGAGGTCCCTGGCGATGGTAAAAGGCACGAGGCCAAAACCGCCCGCCAGGCCCTCGGCGATGGTGGGGGCTGCATCGTATCGCTCGTAGCAACGACCCTCTTTCAAAGAGAGGTAGGCTGAGGGTGAGGCCTCGGTCTGGAGGCCGATGACTCGTACCTGGGGGTTGATGGCTTTGGCAGCCACCGCTGTCCCGGCGACGAGCCCTCCCCCACCAATGGGCACCAGGATGGCCTCCACCTCGGGCAACTGTTCCATGATCTCCAGGCCCACAGTGCCCTGACCGGCCACCACCAGGGGGTCATCGTAAGTATGAACAAATGTCAGACCCCGCTCCTGCTGGAACTTTATGGAGATATCGTGGGCCTCATCGAAGGTAGCGCCCTCCAGGATGACCTCGACGTCGAACTCGGCCAGTTTGTCTACCTTGGAAGAAGGGGTATTGGCAGGCATGAAGATGGTGACCGGCACTCCGCCTAAGGCCTGCGCAGCGTAGGCCACTCCTACGGCAAAGTTACCCGACGAGACAGCCACCACCCCTCTGGCCTTCTCCGCAGGTGACAGGCTGGCCATCTTGTTGATGGCTCCGCGCACTTTGAAAGCGCCCGTCTTCTGCCAGTTCTCCAGTTTGAGATAGACATCGTTGGCTACTTCCTGACTGAGGGGGAAGGAGTATTCCAGGGGTGTCGTCCTGAGCAAGTGAGCCAAGTTGCGCCGCGCCCTCAGAATGTCGCCCAGACCCAGCGCCATCTTCTTACTTGACCGCTTGCTCATCGTACCATCGAGGGGCAATACTCCAGGTACGGCTTTTCCTCTCACTTCCATATGCATCAACTTACATTGTGATTGCTGAGAAGCGCCGGTCGAGTAGCGCCCAACAGGCGCATATCGAGACCAAGCGGCTTCGCTACAGGCTGCTCGACCAGCGGTCGCCAGCCTCAAGTTGACGCATATGCCCTCTCACTCCTCTGGGAACTCTAGCTTGCGGACGGTGACCTTCTCCAATCGCTCTTCGTCTACCTCGACACCGATGCCCGGTCCCTGGGGCACAACCATCATGCCCTCCGGGGTGATCTCGAAAGGGGGCCAGACCAGGTCCTGCTCGTAATATCGCTTGCTGGCCGAGATGTCACCCGGTAATTGAAAGTTGGGCAAGCTGGCCAGGGCCACGTTGTGGGCCCGTCCAATGCCCGTCTCCAGCATCCCTCCGCACCAGACGGGCGCCCCCCGTTCCTGGCAGAGATCGTGAATTTGCTTGGCCCGATATAGTCCCCCTACTCGACCAGGCTTGATGTTGATGATGCGACAACTCTCCAGATCGAGGGCTTGGCGAGCGTGGTCGGGGGTATGAATGCTTTCATCCAGACAAAGAGGGGTCTGGATCTGGCTCTGCAACCGGGCGTGATCCACGATGTCGTCATAGCCCAGGGGCTGCTCGATCATCAGCAGATGGTACTCATCCAGAGCCACAAAGAGTGCCGCGTCGTCCAGGGTGTAGGCCGAGTTGGCGTCCACCATCAGACGAATGTGGGGAAAGACTCGCCTGACTTCTCTGACAACCGAAAGGTCCCAGCCGGGCTTGATCTTGATCTTGATGCGACGATAGCCCTCTGCCAGGAAGGCCTCAATGCGCTTCAGCAGATGGGGGAGCGTGGCCTGGATACCAATGCTGACACCGCACTCAATTTCGTGTCGGGTGCCCCCCAAGGCTTGGGCCAGAGGCACCCCCTCCCGCCTGGCTGACAGGTCCCAGAAAGCCTCCTCCAGGCCGGTTTTGGCCATGTTGTGGCCCCGCACGGGGGCGAAGAGGTCCATCAATTGGGCCGCGCTTGCCACCTCTCGGCCCAACATCATCGGTATCAGGAAATCCCGCTGCACGTGCCAGCAGGTCTCGATGGTTTCATAGGAGTACCAGGGCCCGGCCATGGAGGCCGTCTCGCCATAGCCCACCAGCCCCTGGCCGAAAAGCTTGACGATGATGACGTCCCGCTCTTCCTGGCGCCCAAAGCTGGTCTCAAAGGGGTGGACCAAGGGCATTCGGATGTGCCGCAATTCGACCCGCTCGATTAACATCAACATTATCCTGGGATTCCCAGCCGCTCTAATCGCTCTAGAATCCCAAGTAGCCGTTCGCTCAAGACATCCCTTTTGGGGGCCATGTGGCGATATCGCTCTTCAATGGCAACTCTTAGATTCTCTTTGGCTTCCTCTGTGCTCGCGCCAACCGCTGCGATATTCGCTTCGTCAAAAACGGCCAGGATCTCATCAGCATCCTCGTAGCGAAGCTGGATCGAAATTCGCTCAGCCGGGAATTCGAGATGGTCTGCAAAGGGAGCTCGATGACGAACCAGGTGTAGCGCATTGCGGTGCGTTATCATCCATTGACAGAAACTATTAAACAGTACTGGCACTAAACCAGCTTGAAATCCTGCCGCAAGAGGTAGAAATTGCGTCTTCGTCCTTCCTGCGCTTCGCTGATGAACTCGGTGGCGACGTAGCCAGCACTGAAACAATCCTCGAAAATCTCCCGGGTCTGCGTCCGCCATTCCCTGGCCAGCCCTATGTCGGCGCTTTTAATGGCCTGGAAATCGGCCGATATCTCGATCAGGACGGCTTCCGCCCCCACTGCTCGATCGTTCCTCTCGCTTCGAAGGAGCCCCCGCCCGTCGAACCCGGTCCGGTTGGCCTCCTCCGCCCCCATATCCAACGCCTTGGCCAACGTCAGTTTGTCATGACGGGATTCCAGGCGCTCCTCGACCCGCCGGCTGCGCACCCACCACTCCACCTCGAAGCGGTCCGTCGGAAGGCCGAGATGCAACTGGATGCCGGTATCTCCGTACACGTCCCGCAGGTAGGTCCGGCAGATGACGCCCAGCTTGCCAATGTTCAGAGAAGCGTTCGACCCCTCCAGGGGGTCATAAGTCCAGGTTGCCAGGTCGAGGCTCTGAGCCAGGACATGTTGTCGCTGGGCGAGTTTGAGAAGATAGCCAATCTGCTGCCCCTGATACTGGGGCAAGACACCAGCCATGTGGGAGCAGTGCTTGACCTGCCCCTGGTCGGTCATGCCCAGGAAGCCAAAGACGAAACCGACCATCGTCTCCTGCTCGTCGAAGGCTCCCAGCACCAGGCCGCCGTTCTTCTGGGCAGTGAGGAGGAGGTGCACGGGAACGACGCTGATGTCCTCCATGCCCCACACCCGGCGTTGTAACTCCTCACACTGCTGGAACTCGGCTGCCTCTTTCAACGCCCTGATGGAGATGTCCTCCGTCACCGGCTGCTTTCCTCCGCCCCAGAGCCAGGCAAGTCCAATACGGTTTAGATAAGACAGCAGAGGCGGCTCCCATGCCGCTGGGCGTGGGAGCCCGGCCTGCTAACTGAACCGCATTGGGCCTGGGTCTTTACTCTTCAACAGCCATCCTCCGCTCCAAGATCTTTACCCCTAACGACAGCAAGAGGATCAAGCATAGATAAAGGAAAGCCACCGTGTTCCAGGTCTCAAAGGTGCGGAAGGTCCTGGCGCGATTCAGTTTGCCTAGCTGGGTGAGCTCCCTCACGGCCAGGACTGAGATCAAGGAGGAATCCTTCACCATGGCGATAAAGTCATTGCCCAGGGGAGGCAGAACCCGGCGAATCGCCTGGGGCAGAATGACGTACCGCATGGCTTGAAAGTAGCCCATCCCCAGGGAACGAGCGGCCTCCATCTGCCCTCTCTCGATGGACTGGATTCCGGCGCGGAACACTTCCGCCTCGAAAGCGCCGTAGGCGAAGGCCAGCCCCGCAATCGCCCTGACCCTCATATCCACGTCCTGGATGTTGAGGTTGGCCATGGAGTCAGCCAGCCCCACCAGAGGACTGGTGGCCAGGTTCTGGAGCATCGTGGTGCCCAGCCAGTTCAGCAACTGGAGGGCGAGGGGTGTCACCACGTAGGCGAAGTAGATGAGCAAGACCAGCATAGGGATACCCCGCACCACCTCAATGTACACGGAAGAGGCAGTGTAAAAGACCACATTCTTCGAGACCCGTCCCAGGCCAGCGATGAGCCCCAGAACCAGGGCTAGGCCGAAGGAGATGAGGCTCACCTGGACGGTGAGTCGAACGCCCGCAATGAGGAAGAAGAAGGCGTCCTGGTAGGTAGCGGATGTAAAGATGAAGTAGACGATGAGCACTCCCAGCAACAGGATGATCAAAGCCCACCAGGGCACCTGCGCCAGTTTCCCGGTCCAGGGGATCAACTTGGGCCGGCGCTTCTCAATTTCACTCGTGATAGCCATTAGACGCTCCTCATCAAGCCAGCGGAAGATTCCAAGAGTCAGGGCAAGTGTGAACTACGGGGCGCCGGGGGCGCCCCGTAGTTCAATCTACCCGAGGTGTCTCCCCCCGATCTACTCCTGCGGTGAGCAGGGCCGAAGGAGCCACTTCTGGCAGATCTCGTCCATCGTGCCATCAGCGAACATTTCCTGCATGGCCCAGTTGAAGGGCTCGACCAGATCGCTGAGGGGCGGGAAGGGGTGGGCCAGAAGCTCGCCACTGGTCACGGAGAAGGCGACCTTCATTTGGCCAGGGTTCTCGCCCATGAAGCCGATGGCGGCGACCTCGTCTATGATGACGGAATCTACATCACCGGCCATCAAGGCCACAACAGGCATGTCGAAAGTGTCAAAGCTCACCACCCTCTCCTCCCCGAAGAGCTTCATGGCGGTGTACTCATTGGTGGTCCCGATCTGGGTGCTGATGGTCAGGTCCGAGGCCGTGAAACTCTCCTCGTCGGCCAGCTCCGCCCGGTCATCGTCAGCTCGGACCAGGAGCACCTGGCCGTACTCGACGTAGGGATCGGAGAAGTCGACGACCAGAGATCGGGCCAGGGTGATGGTGATGCCGTCAAAGGCCACGTCATACTCGCCCGCCGCCATGGCCTCAAACAGGCCCTCCCAGGCCGCTTCCACAAAGACCGGGGTGCAGTTCAGTCTCTTGCAGATTTCGCGCCCGACGTCATAGTCCCAGCCCACCGGCTCATTGGTCGCCTCGTCTATGTAGTTGAAGGGCGGGTAGGCGTTCTCCACCGCGATGCGAACCTCTCGACCGCCCAGATCCGTCGGTACCCCAGCCTCTGGGCATTCCGGTGCCGGTGGGCATTCCGGTGCCGGTGGGCATTCTGGGCATTCTGGTGCCGGTGGGCATTCTGGGCATTCTGGTGCCGGGCCGCAGGCCGCCAGCCCCAAACTGAGAACTACCGTAACTGCTAAAATGATCCAAAGTTTCCCTTTCACTTTCTAGCTCCTCCTTAAATAATCTTTTTGCACTTTCGCTTACTCTCGTCAGATTGAAATATCTGCTCTGGTCCCATCCAATCCGACGACAATGGGCCTTGGCCAAAACTGACCAAAAAGGGAGCCCAACCCTGTTTATCCATAGCCCAAAGCGATCTATTTGATAAAACCTCGTAGGCCCGATCACCCCCTTTCCGAGATTCTGCTAATTAGATTTGATACAATCCTACCTTCACCTCGAGACAAAAGTAACATTGTACCAAAACTAAAGCGTTCCTCTATTATAACAAAGAGTCCCCCGCCGTGGCAGAGAGACGAAAGCCTTGATACTACCAACATCTCCACCTTCGACAAGTTGACGGGGTATGCGGTCGCTATCGTTCTACGTCACAACATGGGGGACGCCCTATACCAAATTCAGGGATACCCTGAAGAGCCACGAACATCGGCCAGAGCCGAAACCAACCAACTCACAATGAAGCAACTCGCCCACTGAAACAGCGAGTCACCCAATCCACACAGTTCACTCAAGCCATCAGGTCATTGTAACCGTTCCTATTCAATTGGAGACTATATCATGCAGCCTATATGTAAGCTATTATAATAAAGGTCGGGAGATTTGTCAAGAATACACTTGTGACAAATGGAACAAACCGAGTCATCCAGTTTATGCGAAGGCGCTGGCCGAGCGGTGCCCCGAGCCCGCTCTAATCTGAAAACCGAACAGCCCTGGAGGTCGAGTTCGTTTGCTGTTGACAGAAACTGTCAGCGATGTTATACTAGTTGCAGTGGCTATTTACCTTCTCCAAGGCAAACCAGGGCCATCGCTTCAACGCTATGGTTGTCATCAGTCCATGTACTGTTGGAGACAACCGGCAAATTCCATCCAAGAGTAGAAAGGACCCGAGAGTGAAAAAGAGATTGTTTCTAGGTATCATGCTGTTCGCTGCCCTGTTCCTGGCTGGCTGTATCACGCTAAAGATCGAGACCGATATCAGGCCTGATGGGAGCGGGACAAAGTCGCAGATCATTGCTGTGGATGTAGAAGCGGTAGAGGGCTTTGCGCAATCCATGGGCGTTACGCCAGAGCCAGGCGCGGAAGAGGAAAACCCTCTGGAAGACAGCTTCAAGGAACTGGAGCAGAAAGCCGCTACCGTTCCTGGATCTGTCGTGGAGGAATACAAGGACCCGGCCACCGGCCGTGAGGGGATCAAGGCCACCGCGCCCTTTGCCAATCTCGACGAACTCGTCGCGCTTAGCTCGACCGAATTGTTCGGCAATGTGGATGCCATCAGTTTCCAGCAGAGCGGCAGCAGCACTATGATGAACATCACCGTATCCACCAGCGATCTCAGTGAGGAGGTAGAGTCCGCCGGAGAGGGTGGTGAGGAAGCCACGCCAAGCCCGGAGGAGAAGGCTATGCAGCAACAGATGCTGCAGATGATGAACATAGAATTCACTTACTCTGTCATTGTGCCTGGCGTGGTTGTCACCTACAATCCCCAAGACAGCGCCACCGTAGAAGGAAGCAAGATAACGTGGGACCTGAGCCAGGCGCTCCTGGAAACAGAGGCCGATTCTTTAGATCTGATGGTTCAATGGGAAGGTGGTAGTGCCCCTCCGCCGCCATCAGCGCCTCCGGCTGAGATCACGCCCGGCGCACCACCGCCCCAACCACAGCCACCATCACAGCCCGCCGTGACGCCCGGTGCCGGTGGGCCAGGTCTCCAACCCTCCGAGGAAAAGAAGGCTCGTCTGCCCTGCTGCCCAGCAGGACTCCTTCCCCTTGGCCTGATCGGGTCCGGAGCCTTGCTGCTCAGAAGAAAGGGCTCATGCTGAGCCAGTGTACCCTTTGAACACTTGCAGTTGTCCAGCAGTTAGGCTATAATAGCATTCGGTAACTCGTGGATGGCAGTATCGGATTGTCAGGATTATAACTCACTGGACTCGTGGGTGAGATGGCGGGGCGAATGGACTTTTTCAGGAACGGCTTCAGACTGAAATGGCTTTACCCGGGCCTGGGTGTTAAGCGCTGGCTGCTCCTCTTAGGGATGGGGGGCATTGTCATCGGCGTCGGCCTGGGCTATCTGTTTCGCGACCTCTACGGGACCTGGACTTTTCCTCTCGCTTTCCACTACCTCACGCTGCAGTTCATCCCATACTCGATGCGCGCTCTGCTCCTCGGGGCGGCAGGCCTGAGTGCGATCGTGGTCGCTATCATACAACTCAACCAGTCACCATTGAGGATTTCTTTGCGCTCGGGTCAGGAGAGCACAGTGGGGGCTGCCTGTCCCTATTACCAGTCCAGTCAGGGCCCCAAGGTGGTAGCTATCGGTGGGGGCACGGGACTCTCTACTTTGCTAAGGGGCCTGAAAGAATATACTTCGGACATCACAGCTATCGTGACCGTAGCGGACGATGGTGGCAGTTCAGGCCGCTTGCGGCGGGAATTGGGGCTGCTGCCCCCCGGTGACTTTCGCAATTGTATTGCCGCCCTGGCTGATGCCGAACCGCTGACCACCCAACTTTTTCAATACCGTTTCGGGGGAGGGGTAGGGCTGGATGGGCACAGTTTCGGCAACCTCTTCATCGCTGCTATGGCTGGTGTGACGGGCGACTTTGAACGGGCGATTCTCGAGTCCAGTCGGGTGCTGGCCGTGCGAGGGCGCATCGTGCCTTCGACCTTGCAAAATGTGACGCTCTGCGCCGACCTACGGGGCGAGGACGAGGCCCTGGAGAAACTCAGCCGTGTTGAAGGTGAGTCACGGATACCAGAGGCCGGTCTCCCTATCGAACGGGTTTTCCTGCGTCCAGAACGGGTGCGGGCCTATCCCGGTGCCCTGCGCGCCATCCTCAGCGCAGAACTCATCTTGGCCGGGCCAGGCAGTTTGTACACCAGCATCTTGCCCAACCTCCTCGTGGAGGACATCACGCAGGCCATCCGCGTTTCGCAAGCGGTCAAAATATATATCTGCAACGTGGCTACCCAGGTCGGCGAGACAGATCATTTCACCATAGGCGATCACGTGCAGGCCCTACAAGATCACATCGGCCAGGACGTCTTTCACTACGTATTGGCCAACGACAACTTTGACGCCCAACTTCCCCCTCAGGCCAACATCGAGTTCGTGCCTTTGATATATGAAACGAAGGGGAAATACCAGGTGATCACAGCCGATCTGATTGATCTGGAGAACGCCTGGCGTCACGATTCAAAGAAATTGGCCCGCCAGGTGATCGAGTTTTACCAACAACAACGGGAGCACGAAAAAGGAGAGACAGCCCAGGCCACGGAGGTTCGCTGATTCATTGATGGGGCTGCCTTTAGGGGTAAAGAAACCTGGTTCCTCTTGCAAGAAAAACCAGGTTTCTGATCCACTTTATCATTAGGAGGAACACAAAAATGAAAGTCGGTATCAACGGATTCGGTCGCATTGGACGTCAAGTCCTCAAGGCGATAGGAGAGTACTACCCGGAAACCATCGAGGTGGTAGCTATCAATGACCTCTTCGACGCAGAGGCCAACGCTCACTTGTTGAAATACGACTCGAACTATGGCCATTTCCCTGGCCAGGTGGAAGTCAAGGGAGGCAATCTGATCGTCAACGGTCAGGAAATTAAGGTGTTTGCCGAGCGTGAACCGGCCAAACTGCCCTGGGGTGATCTGGGAGTAAGCATCGTGGTGGAATCCACGGGGGTGTTTCGCGAGGCATCTCAGGCAGCCTGGCACATCGAGGCCGGAGCGAAGAAAGTGATCATCAGCGCCCCAGCCAAAAACGAGGATATCACCATCGTCCTGGGCGTGAACGAGGAGAAGTATGATCCCCAGAAGCATCGTATCATCTCCAATGCCTCCTGCACCACCAACTGTCTGGCTCCGGCGGCCAAGGTAGTCCACGATGCCTTTGGCATCGTCAAAGGGCTGATGACCACCATCCATGCCTACACCAACGACCAACGTATCCTGGATTTGCCTCACAAGGACCTGCGGCGGGCACGGGCGGCGGCGTTGAACATCATCCCCACCACTACCGGGGCAGCCAAAGCCGTGGCACTGGTCATCCCGGAGTTAGCTGGCAAGTTCGACGGCTACGCCTTGCGCGTACCCACTCCGACGGTCTCTGTGGTAGACTTTGTGGCCACAGTGGAAAAGCCGACGACGACCGAGGAACTGCGGGCCGCCTTCAAAGCTGCAGCCGAGGGCCCTATGAAAGGCATCCTGGGCTACAGCGAGGAACCGCTAGTCTCCGTGGACTATAAGGGCGACCCCCGTTCCAGCATCGTAGACGCCCAGTTCACCCAAGTCTTGCAAGGAGACATGGTCAAGGTCGTCGCCTGGTACGACAACGAATGGGGCTACTCTTGCCGGGTGGCTGATTTGATAGACTATATTGCCAGGAAGGGGCTGTAGAGAGGGGAAATGTGAAAGGTTCTTGTCAATTTTTTGACAATAACACTGGTTTCTGATAAAATAACTTACTTTGAATCCTACCCACGCACATCACCGGCGATGTAGGTGGGTGACCATCAAGCATGCACCGTTCGAAATCCAAGGTGATCGGAACTTCGGTAGGGTTGGATAGCCCTTGGAGGGGCAGTCAACCCTCTTTTTCTGCCTTGGCTAACGAAGTGAGGAGGTCAGGAATGAGCAAATTCACAGAGATTCGCTGGCACGGGCGGGGCGGACAGGGTGTAGTGACCGCTGGCAAACTTTTGGCCGAGACAGCCCTGGGAACCGGCCAATATTTTCAGGCTTTCCCAGACTATGGCCCGGAGCGGATGGGCGCCCCCATCCGTGCCTTTACCCGTCTCAGCCCCGAGCGCATTGACCTGCACTGTCAGATCGAGGAACCCAACGTTGTGCTGGTTCTCGACCCGACATTGTTGGGTACGGTCAACGTCATCGAGGGGTTGAAAGAAGATGGCATCTTGTTGATCAACACCAGCAAAACACCGGCTGAGATCCGTAAAAAGCTGGGGCTCAAAACAGCCAGAGTTTTCACCGTGGATGCCAGCCATATCGCCATCGAGGAAATGGGCAGAGAGATCACCAATACTCCCATGATCGGAGCTTTTGCCAAGGCCACTGGCCTATTCGATTTGGATGCCCTTATCGAGCAAACCCGTCAACGTTTCGCCAAATCCATGACGACCGAAGTCATCGAGGCCAACGTGAGAGCCATCAAGCGCGCTGCTGAAGAGGTGAAAGAGGGATAAGTCTAATAGCTTGGAGGATACTATGTCGGAATTGAAAGGTTGGAGAGACATTCCCATCGGGGGGATGATTGTGGAACCCGGCAACGCCCTGGAGTACATAACCGGTGGTTGGCGGGCCTTCCGCCCTATCAGAGATGCTACAAAATGCATCCATTGTCTCATGTGCTGGGTTTTTTGCCCTGATTCGAGCATTATGGTCGAGGACTCTCAGATGGTAGGGTTCGACCTGGATCACTGCAAAGGCTGCGGCATCTGTGCAGCCCAGTGCCCGACTAAATGCATCGAGATGGTCGAAGAAGGCAAAGTTGGGGACTAGGAGGAACATAAAGATGCGAGAACACTTAGCCATTGATGGCAACACGGCCGTAGCGACGGCCATGCGCCAGATCAACCCAGATGTGGTGGCCGCCTATCCCATCACCCCGCAGACGTCCACCGTCCAGACCTTCTCCCAATTTGTGCACGATGGTCTGGTGGATACCGAATTCGTGACCGTCGAGAGCGAGCACAGCGCCATGAGCGCCTGTGTGGGGGCGGCGGCGGCGGGTGCCCGGGTGATGACCGCCACCTCGTCGGCCGGCCTGGCCCTCATGTGGGAGATCGTCTACGTGGCAGCCAGCAACCGCTTGCCCATCGTCATGTTGGTGGTCAACCGCGCTCTCTCGGCTCCCATCAACATCCACTGCGACCACTCAGACAGCATGGGCGCTCGGGACGCTGGCTGGATTCAGATCTTTTCGGAGAACCCTCAGGAATCCTACGACAACATGTTTCAGGCTGTGCGCATCGGCGAGCACCCTGACGTGCTGTTGCCGGTGATGGTTTGCCACGATGGCTTTATCACCAGCCACGGCCTGGAGCGGGTGGAGATCTTTGATGAAGAGGAGATCAGAGACTTTATCGGCACCTACAAGTCTCAGATGCCCACCCTGTTGGACATTGACAATCCGGTGACCTATGGGCCCCTGGACTTTTACGACTACTACTACGAGCACAAACGCCAGCAGGTGGAAGCTATGGAGCACGTCAAGCCGGTCATCATCGAGGTGGGAAAGGAATTTAGCAAAAAGTTTGGCCGCAGCTATGGCCTGTTCGAGACCCACCGTCTGGAAGACGCCGAGGTGGCCATTGTAGTGCTTTCTTCCACAGCGGGCACAACCAGGGTGGTGGTGGACCAGTTACGGGAGCAAGGGCTCAAAGTAGGTTTGCTCAAGCCCCGCGTCTTCCGTCCCTTCCCCGCCCAGGAACTGGTAGAGGCCCTGGCCCACGTCAAGGCCATCGGGGTGATGGACCGCTCCATCTCCTTCGGCGCTATGAACAACACCGGCCCCCTCTTCCTAGAGTTGTGCGCGGCGCTCAAGATCTACGGCGGCGATATGCCCATAGTGGACTATGTCTTTGGCCTGGGCGGTCGTGACATCGTCCCCTCGCAGATCGAGCAGGTGGCTCACGATTTGCTCAAGATGGCCGAGACGGGCGAGCGCGGAGAGTTGGTGCGCTACCTGGGGGTCAGGGAGTAGCTTACATATTACGATTGCGCAAAACTTTAGGAGGATAAGCATGGAAGACACGGGCCGAGTTGAAGCCATAATAGATAAATATGTGAACGAACCGGGCTCCCTGACGGCTGTATTACAAGACATCCAGGCCGAGTATAACTACTTGCCCCCGGAAGCCCTGACACATGTCTCTGAAAAAATGGCATTTCCCCTAAGCCAGGTGCTCCAGGTGGCTACCTTCTACAAGGCCTTCAGCCTGGAGCCTCGGGGCAAGCATTTGATCACTGTCTGCCTGGGCACTGCTTGCCACGTGCGGGGTGGACCCCGCATCGTGGATCAGATCGAACGCTCCCTGAATATCAGAGCTGGCGGAACGACAGCCGATGGGCTGTTCACCCTGGAAACGGTCAACTGTGTGGGGGCCTGCGCCCTGGGGCCGATGATGATCATAGACGGCCAGTATCACGGACAAATGGCTGCCAGCCGGGTTGACCGCGTGCTCAAGAAATACATGGAAACCGGGGAGGGTACCGGAAATGAGTAGAATAGGAACATCAACCGAGTTGAAGGAAAAAAGAGAGTCGATCCTGGCCAGCCGTGATCCTTCCCAGCCGTGGGTATCAGTGTGTGGAGGCACGGGCTGTCTGGCCTTAGGGGCCGACCGAGTCGGCGATGCCTTCAGAAAAGAGATGGAAAAGCAGGGACTGGAGGCCAAGGTAAAGATGGTGCTGACCGGTTGCCCTGGTTTCTGCGAGCGGGGTCCCCTGGTGGTGATCTATCCCGAAGCCATCTTTTACGAGCGGGTCAAACCAGAGGACGTCCCCGAGATCGTCTCCCAGACAGTGCTTGAAGGAAAGATCATAGACCGTCTGCTTCATGAGGACCTTTCAACAGAGCAGAAGGTGGTTCACGAGTACGAGGTACCCTTCTATAAAGAGCAAGAACGCATGCTCATGGGGGACAATGGCCGAGTAGACCCAGCCAGCATTGACGATTACATCGCTCTGGGCGGATACAGCGCCGCAGCCAAGGCACTGATAGAGATGACCTCTGAAGAGATCATTGAGGCCGTCAAGCGTTCTGGCCTGCGGGGCCGGGGTGGGGCCGGGTTCCCCACAGGCCGGAAGTGGGAAGCCTGTCGCCGGGCTGAGGGTGATGGCCGATATGTCATCTGCAACGCCGACGAGGGCGACCCCGGAGCCTTCGTGGATCGCAGCCTTTTAGAGGGGAATCCCCACAGCGTCCTGGAAGGGATGATCGTCGGTGCCTACGCCATTGGAGCCCACGAGGGCGTCATCTACGTGCGCAACGAGTATCCCTTGGCCGTTCACTACGCTGGCATCGCTATCGAGCAAGCCCGGGATTATGGCCTACTGGGCGAGAACATCCTTGGCTCAGGCTTTGACTTTAATATCAGGATCAGCCGCGGAGCTGGGGCTTTTGTGTGCGGCGAGTCCAGCGCGCTGATGCGCTCCCTGGAAGGGCTCGCTGGCGAGCCTCGGGCCAAGCACATCCACGCCACCGAGAAGGGGCTGTGGGACAAACCGACGGCCCTGAACAACGTCAAGACCTGGGCCTCGGTGCGACACATTATCAACCATGGGGCTGACTGGTTCGCCCAGTTTGGTACCGAGACGAGCAAAGGGACCATGGTCTTCTCGCTGGTGGGCAAGATCAACAACACCGGTCTGGTAGAAGTGCCGATGGGCATTACCCTCCGCCGATTGGTCTTTGACATTGGTGGCGGCATACCTGGCGATAAGGAATTCAAGGCTGTCCAGACCGGAGGACCCTCTGGCGGCTGCATCCCCGAGAGCCTGCTGGACCTGCCGGTGGACTATGATAGTTTGACCGAGTCCGGCTCCATGATGGGCTCTGGTGGGATGATCGTCATGGACGAGGGTACCTGCATGGTGGACGTGGCCCGTTACTTCCTGGCCTTCAACCGGGAAGAGTCTTGCGGCAAGTGCACCGCCTGCCGGGAAGGGATCACCCGCATGCACTATATCCTCAATGAGATCACCCACGGGCGAGGACGGGAGGGCGACATCGAGATGTTGGAGGAATTGGGACAGGCCATGCAGGATGCTTCCCTGTGTGCTCTGGGGCGGATGGCTCCCAATCCAGTTCTGACCACCATCCGCTACTTCCGGGACGAATACCAAGCCCACATCAAGGACAAACGCTGTCCAGCCGGCGTCTGCACCGACTTGATCCGCTATTCCATCATTGAAGAGAATTGCACCGGCTGTATGGTGTGTCTGCGTAACTGTCCCGCAGAAGCGATCAGTGGCGAGAAGCAGAAGGTGCACGTCATTGACCAGGAAAAGTGCATCCGGTGTGGGATCTGCCGTGAAGTCTGCAAGTTTGACGCAGTAAGTGTGGAGTAGGAGTGAACCATGGTTACCTTGACGATAGATGGACAAGAAGTAAAAGTCGAAGAAGGAACGACTGTACTGGAGGCAGCCGAGCAGGTGGGCATCGAGATTCCCACCCTCTGCCACCACCCTGACCTGACGCCCTACGGCGCTTGCCGGGTCTGCGTGGTGGAAGTGTTCAGAAACGGCTGGTCGCAGGTAACGGCCTCATGCACTTTACCGGTGCGAGAAGGGATGCGAGTCGAGACTCACTCACCCAACGCTCTGCAAACGCGCAAAATGATGGTCGAGTTGCAGTTGTCCCGCTGCCCCAACGTACCGGTTTTGCAGAGAATGGCTGAGGAACTGGGCATCGAGGAGCCTCGCTTCCCCGCCGAGGACCCCACGGAGGACTGTATCCTCTGTGGGCTGTGCGTGCGAGCCTGTGAGGAGATCGCTGGCAAGAAACTGCTGGGCTTTGTGGGCCGGGGCTCGGAGCGGAGGCTGACGACGCCCTTTGACCAAGCTTACGACGAGTGCGTCGGCTGCAACATCTGCATCCCCTACTGCCCTACCGGAGCCATTAGCAACGAGGGAGGCGCCAAGCTAAAGGAAGTCTCCCTCAAGGAAGAGCGTTTGACCCAGGGGCACCGCCTGTGCGCTGGCTGTGGGGCTTCCATCGTCGTACGCCAGATATTGAACGCCATTGACCAGCCGGTAGTCCTCGGCAATGCCACGGGCTGCCTGGAGGTGGCTACCACGATCTATCCTTACACCGCCTGGCGGGTGCCTTGGATCCACAACGCTTTTGAGAACGCTGCTTCCACTGTCAGTGGCGCCGAAGCCGCCTACCGCTCTCTGGTGAGGCAAGGGAAGATCGAGGACCGGGACATCAAGTTCATCGCCTTCGGCGGTGACGGCGGGACCTACGACATCGGCCTCCAAGCCCTGTCCGGGGCATTGGAGCGCGGCCATAACATGATCTATGTCTGCTATGACAATCAGGCCTACATGAACACCGGCATCCAGCGTTCCGGGGCCACGCCTCACGGGGCGAACACCACCACCTCGCCGGCGGGCAAGGTCATCCCCGGCAAGCAGCAATTCAACAAAGATTTGACCGCCATCGCTGTGGCTCACAATGTCCCTTACGTGGCCCAATCCTCACCCAGCCATTGGCGCGACTTGATGAACAAGGCACGCAAAGCGGCAGCCGTGGAAGGCCCAGCTTTCCTCAACGTCCTTTCCTCATGCAACCGGGGTTGGCGCCACAAGACCGACGAAACCATCGAGATCATGCAGTTGGCTGTGGATACCTGCTTCTGGCCTCTCTTTGAGGTGGAAGACGGCGAGTACAAGCTCAATTACAAGCCCAAGGAAAAGCTGCCTGTCGAGGAATGGCTCAAGCGACAGGGGCGCTTTCGCCATCTCTTCAGCCCAAAGAACAGGCACGTCATTGATGAAATCCAGGCCGAAGTGGACCGAAGGTGGGAGAGGCTCCTCAGGCTGTGCGGTGAAGCCTAGACTCTCAGACTAGGGCACTCAAAGAGGGTAGCGATGCGATAGGCAAAGCTGCCCTCTTTCTGTGTTTGCACAATATTGGCAAGTATGCTATAATCAAGTTGTACAATTGCACATCTTGAACTTGGTTTGTAAAGGGCTAACATGGATATAGTCGTAGATACCTCC